>Ga0307478_10000142_pt1 | contig 85223 bp, 75 predicted proteins | sample atmos_gasesECM4C_2_FD_203713 | JGI IMG/M metagenome (GOLD analysis project Ga0307478, IMG submission 203713) | Hardwood forest soil microbial communities from Morgan-Monroe State Forest, Indiana, United States - atmos_gasesECM4C_05 | ecosystem: Environmental > Terrestrial > Soil > Temperate...
AAGCCGGCGCGGACCTGATCAAAATCTTTGCGTCGAAGTCCATTCGCCAGGGCGGAGGAATGACTCTTTCGCAGGAGCAATTGAACGCGGCGTGTGATGAAGCCAAGAAGCAGGGGCTGCGCACGCTTGTGCATGCTTACAAAGAAGCAGTCCGCGCCGCGGCTCTCGCGGGCTGCACTGAGGTTGAGCACGGTACGCTGGCCCCAGATGCCGACTTGAAATTGATGGCAGAGAAGGGCACCTATTTCGATCCGCAATGCGGGCTGGTCATTGAAAACTACTTGCTGAACAAAGAAAAGTATCTCGGCACAGAAGGCTACACTGCGGAGGGATTTGCGGCGATGGAGAAGATCCTGCCGCTGGACCACGAGATCGTGAAACACGCGGCAAAAACTCCGGGGCTGAAAATCGTCTTTGGCACTGACGCCGTGGCTGGCGCTCACGGGCGCAATGCCGAGGAGTTCATCGATCGCGTGCGCGATTGTGGTGTGGACCCGATGGCAGCGATGGTCTCCGCCAACTCACTGGGCGCTGAAGCGCTAGGCTTGGGCGATCAGATAGGCTCGATCGCCCCCGGCTTTCAAGCGGACATCATTGCGCTCGATGGAGACCCGTTGAAAGACATTACCGCCGTTCGGCGCGTTGTGTTTGTAATGAAGGGCGGCGTGATTTACAAGAACGCCCGTGGAGCGATTCCTGTTTACGCAGGCGTTCAGCCTTGATTCGACTTTTGACAGCCGGATTTGGCTTGGCTGGGATCAAAAATCAAAGATCGATAATTTCGAATCAACAATTTAAGACCGGGAAGTATCATCTTGCTCTGCTCATGCCAAAGCGTAGAGATACTCGACGAAGGAGCGGACAGCCCCGTCAATGCCCGTAACCTTTGGGTTGGTTGAATCGATCAGATAGTACTCATTCGGAGCATGTGCTCCGGTCCCGTGCCCCACTCCAAAATGTCCAGCGGGAAGATTGAGAGGTTCGGAAGTGAAGATGTATCCCGGCCAGGAGCCAGCGGATCGAGGCCACAACACGGGATCCAAACCCAGCTTGCGGTAAGTCGCAATTTGCGCCTGAATGAGCGTCGAATCCTGCGAGGTCTGAGTCGGATCGTACCCACCACTCATATTGACCTCGATATCGCCAAAGCCGTGTTTGGCAAGATGATCCTTCAGAAGCGCCAGCGTGCCGGCAGCCGTCATGTCCGGTACCAGTCGCATGTCGATCTTCGCGACGGCGCGGTGCGGCAGAATGGTCTTGCCACCCGGACCCGTGTATCCGCCCACCAAGCCCTCGATGTTGATCGTGGGCTTGGATTCGAGCAGCACGAGCGAGTCAAGCCAGTTTGTGTCGTGCACCCAATGCTCGACGCCTAGCTGCTTCTTAACAGTGACTTCACTGCGGCGAGCGGCAGCCTCCTGAATCATCTTCAGTTGTGCGGGACTGAGAGGCTTGGCCTTGTCAAAAAAGCCTGCCACAGCAGGCGTCTGTCCATCGGACTCGATGAGCGTGTTGAGCGCTTGCACAAGGTGCCACGCGGGGCTGTCCACTTGTGCTTCAAGGCTGGAGTGAACGTCGTGTTTCGGCCCTCGTCCCCACCGCTCTCCACTGGACACCAGTTCGAGCTCAACTACACCCTTTGCGCCGAGTGATATCTGGATGCCTCCGTCCAAGTCCTGGCCCGCTTCTGGCATGAACACGCCCATGCACTTCTTTAGCGCATCGGTGATCCTGGGTTGGCGGACAACCTCGGGAAAGTGGGTCGAACCAATCTCTTCTTCACCCTCACAGACGAGCACGAGATTTACCGGCAGCTTTGTACCTGCTGCCTTGAAGGCATGAAGGGCTCCAAGAAAAGCCGTTTCAGGACCTTTCTGGTTCACCGCGCCGCGGCCGACGCAGATCCTGCCCAGCCCTTCCTTGTCCACGATCCGCCCTTCGAGCGGCGGCGAAGACCACTCCGATGGGTCGAACTGTTTCACGTCGTACATAAAATAGATGCCGACGGTGGTTGCCGCACCAGCATCGAGAGTACCGAAGACCCCAGGCTTGCCCGAAGTCGGCACAATTTCAACGTTCGCGAATCCTGCATCGCGAGCGAGTTGCGCCATATAGTCAGGGCCCTGCGGATAGTTGCGGTTCTCGGCCGCGATCGAGGGCAAAGCGATCCAATCCTGCAGCCGCTTTACATTCTCATCGTGCATCTTCGGTATTTGGCTCAGCACCGACTGAAGACCGGGATCGTCAGCAGAGAAAGCAAACTTTGGCAATGCGGCGAAGGCGGCTCCAGCAAGCGTGCCGTGGATAAACTCGCGACGATTGAAAGCGTTTTGGCTCGAATCAGTCAATGCGTCCCCCATTGGCGGAATAAAAAATGACTGCCTTGGTTAACTCAGACTCAATTCCAGAGAGAGAGAACCATCTGGCTTTTATTGGAGGACATCATACCAGTCGGTTCCCCAAGGGCCAGGAATCTTTTCTAATGGACAGCGAGATGTCAGCCACCCCGAAGCTATCGGAACCTGCCTCAATTACTTGGGTCTTTTGCCGTCCTCTTCCGCCTGAACGCCGGACGCTTCTATATTCAGTTGGCGAAGGAACAATCATATTCAAGTACTCGACGCGGACCTGTGAAGCAAAAAGCCTCGACTTGTCGCAGAGCAAGTGTGAGTGTATTCTCTCCCACACAGACTACGCCCATGCGCGGCTTCACCTGAATCCTCTCCTAAACCTCCGGCGGCGGTTCCCAACCAAAATCAGTCAGTAACGACAACTTTTCTTTTTCAGAGGGGAGCTTATGAATCGGCGCAACTTTCTCCAATCGACGGGCGCAATCTGCGCTGGGCTGGCGGTCTCAAAATCAATACCAGTCTTTGCCGATTCGTTACAGTCGGGCGAGGGGTGGCGGAACTTCGAAGTGACCACGCGAGTAGAAGTGCTGAAGCCCAGTGGAATAACTCACATCTGGCTGCCAGCGGCGCTGATTCGTGATACGCCATTTCAGCGGACGCATGCCAACAAATTCAGTGCCGAAGGTGGAACGGCTAAATTCAGCAAGGACAAGCCGAACGCACTCGGCATCGTATCGGCGACTTACCCCATGAACGCGAAGCCTGTGCTTACGCTGACCAGCCATGTTTCGTTGAAGAACTACGCCGTCGATCTCTCAGTGCCAGGCAGAGCGCCGCACGTTTCAAAAGAGGAGATCGACTACTTTCTTCAGCCGAGCCGTTATGTGCCTACGGACGGCATTGTGAAAGAGACCGCGCTCAAAGCGACTGCCGGCGCGATCACTGAGATGGAGAAAGCTCGCGCTATTTACGACTGGGTGGTGGATAACACATTCCGCGATCCAAAGGTCCGCGGTTGCGGGCGCGGCGACATCCGGTTCATGCTGGAATCGGGCGACATGGGCGGAAAATGTGCTGACTTGAATGCCCTCTACGTTGGCCTGGCACGCTCCGTAGGCCTGCCGGCGCGGCATGTTTATGGTTTGCGGATTGCCAAATCGGACTTGGGCTACAAAAGCCTTGGAGTGGCGACGGACAAAGCCACCAAGGGTCAGCACTGCCGCGTGGAGGTATACCTTCGCGAGCACGGCTGGGTCCCGGTGGATCCAGCGGATGTACGCAAAGTGGTTCTCGAAGAGCCACCTGGAAATCGTCCTCTGAGCGATGAGATGGTGTCGAAGGCGCGCCAGCGCCTGTTCGGCTCATGGGAGATGAATTGGATGGCATATAACTACGCCCACGACGTAGCGCTGCCAGGGGCGGCCAAACAGCTGGTGGTGTATTTCATGTATCCGCAGGCGGAAACGGCGGAGGGACGAGTGGATCCGTTCGATCCGGACAACTTCAAGTATGAAATCACGGTGAAGGAGATGAGCTAACTGTTTCATCGCTGGCGATGGGCGTTCGAACAAGCGGAGCATCGCCTTCAAACCTGAACCCGCAACGGACATCTAGAGAAACTTACGAGCAGAAGCATTTTTTCCTCCGTTCCCGTTTTTCGATCACAGTATACGGTCGTTCGCAGGCGCTATAATTCCCGGCGGTGAGACTGGATATGAATCCGCCACTGCGCAGAGTTTTTTTTCGTCTTTCGATTGCCGCCGGAAATACGCTTCAGATTGCCGGGCTTGCGGCGGCCTGTTTCTGTTTCTTTGAATCTCAATCAACAAGAACAGCGTGGTTCGCCGTGGCTGCGATGCTTTGTGGATGGGTTCTTTTGTATTTCTGCTGTCATGGCATCGCTCACTGGCTTACCGGCCGGCTCCTCGGAATTGGTTTTGCCTATTACACGGTTGGGGGAACCGGCAATCCGAAAGGATGGCCTCCGGGCCTGCGCTGGATCTTCGAACACCTCCCTTTCTTCGGAGTGCAAACAGAAAAAAGTTCGATGCAGCGCGCCAGCCCGCGGGCCAAGGCTGTCATGTGGTCGGCCGGAGTGACTTCTTCCGCGGTCATTCCTAGTCTGGGAGCGTTGTGGGCATGGCGCAACAAAGTTCCGGGAAGCGGGCTGTTTTTTCTTGTGGCGGTGTTCTGGGCCATCGGTACATTGGCCAGTAACTGGACAAGCAGCAACGGGGACTATGCCAAGGCTCGCCGCGCGCTGGGCAATTCCTGAACATTGAGGGAGTTGATTGTCCCGGAAGCATGAACTTGCTTCCGCCGACTCTGAGCACGCAATTCCATCTTTCTTCCTCCTTATTTCTAGACCCACGTTTCTAGACCCACGCTGAAACGTTTCTGCCCCCTCCTGCACTATTAGCTGAAGTCGCTCAAAACGGGCGAGGATAGCTAGGTTTGCGCCAAAAAGGCGCTAACGTCCGGGGAAAGCTCTGTTAAACTCCGGCGAATTTTGTCCTCGCCTCGGATCTGTAACGGCATTATTGCGGTTAAATCTGAATTCGCAAGCACTTGGGAGGACGAATGTTTCGAACTACCACTTATCTGTGCCTGGGTTCATTACTCGCTTGCGGTGCGCTGTTGGGGACTGCACATCCAGCAGCGGCTGCGACGAATGGGGGCGTTCCTGTAACTACTATTTATTACGGCTGCGTCAACAATAGCACTGGAGCCATCCGCATCGTGAGCTCCAGCACCACCTGCAAGACCACAGAACATAAAATTCAGTGGAACCAGACGGGTCCGCAAGGCCCTGCTGGACCACAAGGGCCTGCTGGGCCGGCAGGTCCCAAGGGACCTAAAGGTTCTACGGGGGCCACTGGAGCGACCGGTCCACAAGGACCTCCGGGAATTTCGGTGGGTTACTCTGTCCGCGTGGCCGATGTGGCACTGGCCGCTTATCCTGGAGTGCTGGTAGCTGAAACCCCAGCGGTCCAGGCCGGCACTTATTTCGTTTCCGCGTCCACGCTGTTTTCCCTCGCCAGTGGAGACGATGGTTTCTGCTACATTACGAGCGTGAACAATGCTGGCGTTACCGGTAACTACGGCGGAACAGGTACGGGCGGCAGCTACGCGCAGGCCAGCAACACGGACGTGTTTTCCGTGACTGACGGAGATGCGTTCCAGTTGTTCTGCTACAACGCGGGACTTAGCTCGGAAGTGTTTAACGCGACCATGACCGCAACGCTGATCAACAGCGCTTCGACGGCCACCAAAGGATCGAGCCAGAACTTGCCTCATCCCACCGTGCGCTAAGTCGCCAAACGCGAAGGCCCACCTTTTGCGTGATTGCAGAGGGTGGGTTTTGTCAACTGCAAACCGTCGCCTAAGGTCTAAAGACCCTGCCCATTCTGCTGATAATCCTCATTCGATTCTTGAATCTCTAATCGCAGGATTGCAGCTATAATCCTGCATCAGTCGGCGCCAAAACCTGTCTGCAGCTTAGGGGAAGACCAAAAATGAAAGCTCTTTGGGCATGCGCGGTCATGCTCGTGGTAGTGCCTACACTCTCGGCAACTCAATACTCTTACAACAACAGCGGGGGCACAGTAACTCAGACCTCCACCACGCTCACGGTCAGCGGCACTACATTGAGCAGCCCGGCAGGGACGGTTTCGATGTCGTGCACGCTGACGCCGATCACCGCGACTTACGGTTACACCTCGGAATGGTCGTGCACCCGTGGGAGTTTCACGTTGGAATCGAGCGACGGCAAAACTTCTCTCTCGGGCGTTTTTGACTCTGGCGTTTTCACAGAGATCGAGAGCGAGGTCAACCGGACGTTTTACTACACCTACGCGCTGTACGCGAACATTTCGTCGTCGCAGACGCTGAGCGGGAAAACCGTCGCGGCCGCTGGCGCAGTGATGCAGACCCTTGCTGTACTCACGTCACCGTTGACTTCTATAACCGGAACAATCCAAACCGGCCTGATTGAAACCAGCCAGCAGTTCGAGCCGGTCTACATTGCCGACACTGGCAACAACCGCATCGTGCAGACCTCCGATGTCGTGGGATCGAACTGGACCAGCATCGGCACTCTGGGAAGCGGGACGAAGCAGTTCACATCGCCATGGGGAGTGGCTCTTGATTCGGTGGGAAAGATCTACGTTTCCGACAGCGGAAACTGCCGCATCGTGCGCATGGATAACATATCCGGCTTGAACTGGACGACCTACGGTTCGTGCGGAACTGGCACCGCGCAGTTCTCCAATCCAGAGGGGCTGTGGGTGGATGCGAGCGGAAAAATCTATGTCGCCGATGCCGGGAACAATCGCATCGTGCGCATGGACGACATGACTGGAACTAACTTTACGGCCCTGGGAACTTTGGGCAGCGGGGCGGCGCAGTTTAGCAGTCCTGCGGCGGTGACGACTGATGCAGCTGGCAACATTTACGTCGCCGACAATGCGAACGCGCGCGTGGTGGAATTTTCTGACATGCTGGGAACGAACTGGGCGGTGTGGCAGTTCCCGCTGGGATATTTGACACCGGATGGAGTGGCCGTAGATTCCTCGGGCCACATTTATACGACCGACTCGCTGCAGAGCCAGGTGATCCAGGCGCAAAACATTTCAGGAGCGAACGAGGTATCGCTGAATGTGAATTACCTGCTCTACACCAATGGCGTAGAAAAGCCCTCGGGGATTTTTGTGGATCCGTCTGGAGGTGTTTACATCGCGGATACGAACAACAACCGCGTCGATCGCCTGTTTAACATGAACTATGACGATATGATGACGCTGGGCGCATCCGGTACGGGAGTGGGGAATTTGAGCACGCCGCACGCCGTGGTGACAATGCTGGAAACCAAGAAAGTAGCAGTTTCGGCCGTTGCGCCGCCTTCGCTGACGTTTCCCACCGAGTTAGAGGGAACTGCCAGCTCTTCCGAGACCACGATGTTGAGCAACATCGGCTTGGCGCCGTTGACGGTGACATCGGTTACATCGTCGCTCCCGGATTTCCCCATGACCAACAATTGCCCCGCCACGCTAGCTGCGGGGCAGAGTTGCACGGCAACGGTGAGCTTCCAGCCAACCGCAGGCGGTGCGCGCAAGGGGACGGTAAACTTTACGCTCAAAGGCGCGGCGAGCAAATCCGTTTCGGTGAGCGGGCACGGTGCGCTGATCACCGTCTATCCGACGTCGTTGATCATGTTCGATGGACAGGGCGGAACGGTGACGGTCACCAATCCGCTGAGCACTTCAACGTCGGTGAATTCGGTGAAGATCGTTGGGCAGTTCCACCAGACCAACAACTGCGGAACGCTGCCCCCAGGAGCGAGTTGCACCATTAACGTCAGTTGGAACTACACCGGCTTTGTGATCACCGGAACTCTGGAAGTTACCGACGCATCGGGCACGGTGCAGTACGTGTCGATGACGGGAGAGTAGAGGTTAAAGAGGATTAGCGATACGGGCGTTCTCCTGGAAGAAACTCGGTAACGAAAAAAATCGGGGCAGGCGGGAGGTTTCCACGAGTGGGTGAATCCTCAGTCTGTCCCGGTTTATTTCCTAGCCGCGATGGAGAAATGACTCGTAGCCTCTGCGGAAGCCGCGGCGATAGTCCTCGAAGGCCTCGGGCGGCACTGGTGGATTGCGGAAGCGCGGATGGCGCTCAACGTCTGGTCGTTTTCCTTCGTCCACATCGCGCCGTGCGGCGGCGAATCCATCGTGAAAGCCTTGCCGGGCAACTTCCGCATATTCCGGCGGCGGAGGCGGCTCTTGATAAACCGGATGTGGATGGGAACATCCAGCCAGAGCGAGAGGTAACAGCAAGGCTGTCAGGGCAAGCCATTTCTTCATGTCGTGTCCTCTGTTGTCAGTGTTTGATGTTGCACCGCTACGGCTGGCGCGACGGTCTCAAGTGTTAACACATGGGAGCAAGAAGAGTTGTTGCAGAGCCTGCACTAGGGCAGGACACAGAGGCGGCAGCCTCGCTTGTTTTGCAAATTATGGGATTCCGAGTGACCTTGTTGCGCGACCCATCCTGCTCGTTTTCCCACATCTAGCGTTTGGTCGCCGTGATCATGCAGTAGGTCATGGGGCCGATTGGCGCGCTGACCAGCGGCAGCAAAACCGGCGCCAGCACGTTGTTCCAACGAGCGCGGGTCATTTTGCTTTTTCCGAATACGACGTCAGTCAAGAGGAACTTCAGCGTCACCCAGGGGATGTGCGCGATCGAAGGTGCTACGCGCATCTGCAAATGCTCAATAGTGATGTCTGTAAAACCTAAATCTTCCAGCCGTGCCCTGAATCGATCAAGCTGTGCCAACTGTTCGATGACCCAGCACTCGCACAGCTTACCGTAGATGCGCTCTTGCAGCGCGTTGGCGAACCGATCTCTTGCGAGAAAGCCGTCTGACACAACAAAGCGGCCTCCCGGGCGTAGCAGGCGGTGCGCCTCGGCTAGAAGGGCGCCCTTGTCCGCACCGTGGGCATGGCAACTGCTCTCGAGCGCATAGACTCCGTCGTAGCTGGCACTTGGCAGCGCTGTTTCTTCGTAGTCGCCCTCGACGACGCGCACGCGCTCGCCGCAACCGGCGGCGTGATTCAAGGCACGTGTGTTCTCCACCTGCCACGGCACCCGCGTGATTCCGAGCAGCCACGCCTGCGGCAGTCGCCGCGCAAAGCTGCGCAGCGTTGCGCCAAGCCCGCAGCCAAGGTCGAGGAGCCGCGGTTCTGCAATATCCTTCAACTTCAGCCGCGCGAGAATTTCTGCATTCATCTACTCCAGCATGGTTTCGCGGCGCAACGGATTTGCACCGGCTCGGTAGTAGCCGAAGTGCATATTGAACTCTCGGCTCCACGCTGCGTAATCCGGGCCGGCCTCGCGGTAGTACTGCTCCAGGCCAATTCGAGGTGCAACGCGCTCTGCGGAGACTGGCTTGGCTACGGATTGCTCGGTCATCTCGGATTGTGAGGCGATCATTTCTCCACTTTCGCTTTGCACTTGGCTCGACACGTCATTTCTTTAGGCATGCGCCGAAGCTTGTTGGGTCCGCAAAAGGAAGGATTACCTCCGGTGCCCTGTTTTTGATAAGGCCATTGTAATTTCCTCGCATACTGTTACTTCAGTATATACGGAAATTAAAGAAATTGGAAGTGGAATAAGCAGAAAGCCGCGGGCGATAGTCCTCGAGGCTCCAGCGGCACCGGAGGATTGCGGAAGCGCGGATGCCCACCCTTTCGCAAATAACGCGAAAGGGTGGCCCTGGCCCCGAATCATTTCGCGGGCTCCCACCCCTCTGGGAGCATATCGAATGCCAGCGTGTCACGGTAGGCGAACTCATTGCCTTCCAGCACTGCCAACGGCGTCAACATATGCCAGACGCGGTCATCGTCGAAGACGTAACACTCGCCCGTTTCGCGCATGGTGAAGCGATCGATTTCGTGTTTGTCATTGTCGGTGATGACGACTTCGCCACCGTGAGCGCCGCAGCGGCCCAGTAGATGCGTAGCGATGTACTTTTCCCCGTCTTTATGTAAACCCGGCGGGCTGGTGTCGCAGGGCCGGCACGGCGTAGCTGTGAATCTTATGAGATGGACGTTGACCAGATACCTGGTACCCACCGCCGAGAGCGGCAGGTATTGCAGGTGATGAGCAATCATCTTGCGGACACCGATGGAGCCGGCGATTGCCGGGGGCAGCGGAGCGTACTCTCGCGGCTGGCCGCCGATTGTCGGATTGTATTTTTTCAGCTGCACATAAGGCGTGGCTTCTTCACTCAACCAAACCTTTACACCGCCCTCAACAATCTCGGCCCGGACGCGATTTAAGGAACGATACCGGTCGCCCCCTTCATAGTACTTATCCCTTGGAATGGACCAGGCTGCGTGGGATAACTCTTCCAGCGAGCGCGCCACGTCGGCGTCAATTCTGACCGGCTGGCGGCTGAACCCGCGCTCGACAAGGTCGTTTCGCGACCTCGCATTCGTTGCCACCGGAATAAAGTTATCTTGATCCATGGTTACCCCTGACAAATGCTTGATGATTGATCGGAATCTGCTTGGTTCACCGCAAGAACGCTGGCGATCATACACCGATCTCAGGTTCAGGATAACCGGGAGAGCCCCTCCAAAAACCGTCGGGCGTTCGAGGTGCCCACTCGTGGAAACGCAAAGGGTGGGCCACCACCCGTCCGGTTTCCCCGTCACAACGAAAAGCATGGATGGGCGGCCCCGATTGTTAGCTGTGACGTGGCACACGAGTAAGTGTGACGCCCATCACAGAGTCGGTATGGATCGCTAACCTATATGTTAGGCATGCGAAATCCACAATCTTCCCCCGCCCGGCGTAGGTTGATCTCGCGAACGGCTTGCCACGTAAGCGCTCGGTCGGAAGGGCATTTTTAATAATCGCAGTGTGAGCAAAATGGAACATCGCCAGCTGTCATTTCTTCAGCATAATGGGACGCTGAGGTTTTTCTTTCGGCCTTATCTAAGCATGCCAAACCTGACCAGGCGCACACCTGAAAAAAGAAACATTCGATGAACATGCGACGCCCTCTCGGGTCTATTCTGGCGTTGGCTGCGGTCGCGACCTTCGCAACACATGCGCACGCCGTTCCCAGTTACTCGCGTCAGACAGGACTTCCGTGTGCCTCGTGCCATTATGCTCCGCCGGAGCTGAATGCTTTCGGCAGGCAGTTCAAACTGGAAGGCTACACATTCACCACCAAGGCTCAGGTGACCGATGAAAAAAAAGATCACAATTCCGTGTTGCAACTACTTGAGGCATTTCCGCTTTCTATCGTCTTCGACACGTCTGTCACGGTGACCAAGTCACCCCAGCCTGGAACGCAAAATGGCAATTTTCAATTTCCCCAGGATGTATCCCTTTTCTTAGCCGGCGCCTGGACCAGCCATATTGGCAGCTTCGTGCAGGTCACATATGACAGCCAGGGAGACCATTTTTCCTGGGACAATACCGACATCCGTTATGCCAATCACGATGGGAAGATGTTTGGAAAGCCGGTCACTTATGGAATCACGTTGAATAACAATCCCAGTGTCGAGGACCTTTGGAATACAACACCGGCCTGGGGATACCCATACGTTGGGAGTAACGTGGCGCCTGGGCCTTCCGCAGGCGCGATTATCAATGGAGGCTTAGCGCAAGACGTAGCGGGCGCGGGCGGTTACACAATGTGGAACAACCACTGGTACCTGGCAGGCACGATGTACAGGTCCGAACATATCGGAGGCGCACAGCCCAATTCAGGTGCGGGGTTTGGTTTCAACATACGCGGAGTGTCGCCCTACTGGCGTGCGGCCTACCAGGCTTCGAGCAACAACAATTATCTGGAGATTGGCACGTATGGTATGCACGTGAAAAGCACACCCAACGCCATCACTGGTCCCATGGATAGCTACACCGATTGGGCTGCCGACTTTGAATATGACCGGACGATTCCCCAGTTCAAAAATGACGTGGTTTCCGTACGCGGCACCTACATCAGAGAAAACTCAACGCTGCTCGCGACTTTCGCTGCCGGGGGCGCGGCGCAACCCAGCCACCATCTGAACACCGCACAGGCAAACGTCGAATATCATTTCGGCACGAGATTTTCCGGTACGGCCGGTTTCTTTAACATCACCGGAACATCGGACCCGCTATTGTTCTCCCAATCTGCAGTTTCGGGAAGCGCCAACGGGTCGCCTCAAAGCAATGGTTACACCTTGAACGCTTCCTGGTGGCCGGCCCAGAATGTCGACTTGGCTGTGCAATACACGGGCTACCTGCGCTTCAACGGCGCTCAAACGAACTATGATGGCGCTGGGCGAAATGCCTCCAGCAATAACACGGTGTACTTGCTGGCGCGATTTGTTTTCTAGGTTTTCGCAATGCTGTAGACTCCTAGCCTGCAAGGACTTTAGGTTCGGGCATGTTAGGAGCGTGCGGCGCTGCCCAAATTTCAGGCTTGCGACCGCTCAATCATCTGAGGAGATAAACATGCGACAGTTTTTTCTGCTTACCGTGGTGGGCGTTTTGTGCTGCCTGACTGCGCCCTCCGCCATGCAGGCTCAATCCGAGGCGGACAAGATTTACAAGACCAACTGCGTCCTATGCCACTCGGCCGATGGCAGTGGAAGCAGCCCCACCGGTAAGGCAATGCACGCCAAGGACCTGCGTTCCGACGAGGTCCAGAAGGAGAGCGACGCGGCGCTCATCGAAGTAATCTCCAAGGGCCGGGGAAAAATGCCTGCCTTTGGAGCGAAGATCAAGTCCGACGATATCACCAAGCTGGTCGCTTATATCCGAACCCTGCCGGGCAAAAAATAGGCCTTCGGTATTATCGCCGGCTGGTCGCGGCTAGTGAGGGATGGCATGTTCGAACACGCGGGACGTTCGGCAGACACCAAACCAAAAACGTCATCACCTGGATTGCCTCTCGAGAGCAGACGCTCGTTTCTCGGCGTGTTATTGGGACTCGGCTCAGTTTTCGTGGGCGGGCTGCTTTCGGTGCCGCTCATTCGCTTCGCTCTATTTCCCATCCTGCGCCGAACCACCGAACTGAAAGAGTCCCCGGTCGGAGCGTTGACTGACTTTTCGTCCCTGACCGACCCGGTGATGCGCACCATTCAGATTGAGCAAGTGGATGGCTGGCGCAAAGCGATATCGGAAAAAGCGGTCTATGTGACCAGAGACACGCAGGGCCAGCTTCGCGTTCTGACTTCCATCTGTCCTCACCTGGGTTGCACCGTCCCGTGGAACAAAGAAAATGGGAAGTTTGCCTGCCCCTGCCACGGCGCCATTTTTGCTCCGGATGGCACCCGCATCGCGGGACCGTCACTGCGCGGTATGGATCCGCTCGAAACCTCGGTTCGGGACGGCCAACTGCTGGTGCGATTCCAATATTTCCGCCAGCTCGTCCCGGACAGAGAGGTCATCGGCTGACAGAAATGCATTCCACACTCAAGAACCAAGGCGACGCCTCCTCACCTCCCCAGTCCGGACTCTGGGGGTGGCTCAACCGCCGCACCGGTATCGATGATTTGCTTCGGAGCGCTCTCGATGAACCAATTCCTGGCGGCGCGCGCTTCGCCTACATATTCGGCTCAGGACTTTTATTCATTTTCATTTCGCAAGTGATCACTGGAATCTTTCTCGCGTTGTACTATGTTCCCTCCGCCGATCACGCCCATACCACCGTCGCTTACATCACAAAAGCTGTCACGGCTGGTTCATTTCTTCGCAGCCTGCACGCTTACGGCGCAAGCGCGATGGTGGTCGTTCTGTTTCTACATCTTTCACAGACGTTTATCTATGGGTCGTACAAAGGAAGGCGCGAGCTTCTTTGGCTCTCCGGATGCGTACTCTTCGCTCTCGTCCTGGCCATGGCATTCACCGGCTACCTGCTCCCGTGGGACCAGAGAGCTTATTTTGCCACCGCTGTAGGGACTAACGCGGTGAGCGAAGTTCCCTGGATTGGTGAGAGCATAAAGCGCCTGATGCGCGGTGGTACGGAGATGGGTACCCTTACCATCTCGCGGTTTTTCGTGGCTCACGTTTTTTTTGTTCCTGCGTGCATCTTCGCGCTGGTGGCCTCGCATATTTTTCTATTTCGCAAAGCTGGCGCGGCCGGACCGGTCAACGAGGATCCTTACCAGCCAGAACAGAAAGCTGAACTCTTCTATCCCCGACAGGTGCTGATGGATCTGTCACTGACCGCACTTCTCATTGTCGGCCTTGGCGTGCTGTGCTTTTTCGTTCCGGTGCAATTGGGGCCACCGGCCAACCCGGCGGATACGCAATATGTACCGCGACCGGAGTGGTATTACTTGCCGATATTTCAATGGCTGAAATACTGGCATGGGTCAGCCGCGATCATCGGCGTGCTTGTAATTCCAACGCTCCTCGTCGCGGCCATCCTGGCGCTTCCTTTTCTGGATCGCAGCGTCGAACGGCGTCCGTGGAAGCGGCCGGCAGCGATGGGAGGGTATGCCTTCGTGGTCTTCATGCTGCTGGGACTAGGTCTACGCAGCCAATATTTGGATCGGCATGACCCCGGAGTCGGTCAGCAGTTGGCCAAGCAGAACGCCGAAGAAAACGAATACGCGCGCAAACCCTTCGAGCCAGAACTTTCTTCCGCATCCTTGGCTGCCGCAAATGTGAGTCTCGCGGACCCCTTGGCCGCCAAAGGGAAGACCATTTTCGAGGGGCAATCATGCAACGCGTGCCACGGTGACGGGGGGGTAGGCACGGCGGCGGCGCCAGCTCTTATCGGCATAGGAAAAAAATTATTGCCCGACCAGCTAGCCGAACTCTTCAAATATCCCACCGCGAAAATGAACGCTGGCGGCATGCCGCCCATCGATCTTCCACCGGATGATTTAAAGGCCTTGATCGCGTACGTGGAGAATCTCAAGTAGCCGGTGAGAATAAAATCATGAGGCCAGAAACTGCTGTAGTCCGGGTTTATCGGTAATGACCAGGCTTGAGCCGCGGACTTCGACTAGTTGCTGACGCTTGAAATCAGCAAAAAGCCGAGTCACCGTCTCACGAGAGGTCCCTAGCATTTCCGCGATTTCTTCGTGAGTCAGTGTCAAAACGGACCGGGAACCGTCGGAATCCTGGCGGTGATTGGCATTCCAGTCCAGGAGAAAGCGGGCCAGTTTTTCTGCAGCGGAACTGGATAAGCCCAGGTAGCGTACCTCCTGACAGGTCGCGTAGTAGATGTCACTTAGGATTTGTGCGACCCGCAGCGCAGCCTCCCCATGCTCGCGCAAGAACCTAAGGAACGACTCGCGGGCGATGAAGTTTGCCTGCAGTGGTTCCAGGGCCTCCGCGGTGAGTTCGTAAGGCTTTCTGGAAATCGTGCCGGGCAAGCCGATGATCTCACCGCCGTTGGCTATGCGCACAATTAGGGATTTACCATCCGCCGAGCCGGCGCTGAGCTTCACTCTGCCATTGCACAGTATGAAAACACCGCGAGACTCCTGACCTTCGACAAAGAGGATGGAACCTTTCGGGTACGTCGCCAACGAAGACATAGACTGCAAGGCTTCCAATTCTTGTAGCGGCAAATCGCAAAAGATCCGGTCTTGCCGGAGCGGGCAAATGAGGCAACTCTCTATGATCTCTAGGCCGTAGGGTGTGCGCATTTTTATCCCAGTCGAATTATACGATGTCATCGCTTTTCGCTCGTGAGCGGCATCCTAATTTGCGTTGATCCAGACGAATAGCTTGTTTCTTTTACGGCCTTGAGGACCGGCGCTAACTCGACCTAGTTAATCGCGATGTTTACGCCAATAATGCGAAATGGAAGCGTAGAATCGAGTCGCATGGCATCACGTCAGTTTGAGCATTGAAGCTTGGTTTCCTGAGTGCATTTGCCGTGCGTGAATTCCGGGTCACTCCAGAGTCGATGCTCTTCGCTCTGCTTGGCGAAGTTTCCGGAACGGAGGTCTTATGTCAACGCCTACCATAGGCCCCGGTTCTTTCGTACCTTCACGCTTCCTCAAGCGCCAGCTTTATGCCATCGGACTTGGTTCGGTACTCACCACGAGTGCTTTCATCATCTGGCCCCGGCTGACAGGGTGGATGCTGACGACCGATTTCCTGCCTCATAGGTACTGCTATTTGGGGAATCGGGCTTTGGTGTGGACCCATGTGGTGGCAGATGCCCTCATTGCAATCGCATATCTGGCGATCTCCGTCACCTTGGCCTACGTGGGATTCAAGGGGCGGCGGGATATTCCCTATCATGCGATGTTCCTGGCATTCGGGCTTTTCATCATCGCCTGTGGCGGCACTCACTTCATGGAAGTGGTGACGGTCTGGACACCAGTGTATGTCTTGTCCGCAGCGGTCAAGCTGTTCACCGCCGTGTTTTCGCTTACCACGGCGGCGGTGCTTCCTTTCACGGTTCCGAATGTCTTCGAGCTGGTGCGGCAGGCGAAGGAATCCAAACAGGTGACTGACAAGCTGCGTGCCAGCGAAGAAAGAAAAGAAGCTCTTCTGCGGGAAGTTCATCACCGGGTTAAGAACAACCTGGCAGTGATCTGTAGCCTTTTCTATCTTCAATCCACCCATACAAAAGATGAAGAATCCGTCCAGATCTTCCGTGACATGGAAAATCGTGTACATTCGATGGCCCTGGTGCACCAGATCTTGTACGGCACCGAGAATCTGGCACGCATCGACTTTGCCGAGTATGCCCAAGCCCTGGCCAACGATATACTCTCGTCGCATGGGAGTCCGGGTGTTTCCGTCCGTTTGAAAAGTGAGTTGGAACCCATAATCATGAGCGTTGATCTTGCGGTCCCGTGCGGCCTGATCCTCAACGAGTTGATTTCGAATGCCTTTAAGCACGGCTTCCCTAATAGTGCTGGCGGCGAGATCAAGATGACGCTGCGGAGCGGGCCGGAGGGTCGATGTACCCTGTGCGTGGAGGACGACGGAGTAGGAATTCCCGCTTCTCTGGATGCTAATATAGGCAAGTCTTTGGGCTTGAAGCTGGTACGGTCCTTAACCAAGCAGATTCGCGGCGCATTCGAACTAGTCAAAATCGATCCGGGGACCTCAGCCCGTTTGCAATTCACGGTGGATTATCATGCACGCTGATCTTATTCCTATTGAGCCGCGTGTTCTGATCGTGGAAGACGAGACTCTGATCGCTGAAGAACTCAGAGAACGCCTATCACTCCTTGGTTTTTCCGTAATCGCCGCGGTGGACTCTGCCGAGGAAGGCATAGTGATCGCCACTCGAGAACGTCCGGACCTGGTTCTGATGGATATACGGTTGAAGGGCGAGAAAGACGGTGTGCAAGCGGCAAAGGAGATCCGCCAGCAGGTGGATGTGCCTATTGTGTATCTGACCGCCTATTCCGACCGGCTAACCGTGGACCGCGCTAAGGGGACTGAGCATGACGGCTTTATTCTGAAGCCGTTTCTTAGGCGCGAGCTGCAATCAACCATTGAGATCGCGATGCATCGGCACACCATCCGAGCGAAGCAAGAAATAATAGAGCCAGCGCCACGCAGAACGGCAAATTAAGATCTCCTGGTGTTCAACTATCCTCGATTGTGTTACAGAGAATCCACATCTGCGCGGCATCTTTGATGGACGCGCAATCCGGTAGAATCTAATCTTCCTATGAAAACTTTTGAACAGATCGCAGAACTTGAGAAGCGGTATTTGCTGGGGACTTATAACCGGTATCCCATTGTGTTGACGCGGGGGAAGGGCGTCTTTCTGTACGACCTGGACGACCGGCGCTATCTCGACTTTGTTTCTGGCTTGGGGGTGAATGCGCTGGGGCATGCGCATCCGCGGATTGTGAAGACAATTCGGGAACAAGCGGCGAAGCTGATTCACGTCTCCAACCTTTATTACCACGAGTATCAGGGGGCGCTGGCGGAGAAGTTGTGCACGCTTCTGGGCGGCTCTTTTGGAAATGCGCGCGCGTTTTTTTCTAATAGTGGCACCGAGGCGATTGAAGGGTCCATTAAGCTGGCGCGGCTGGCGGGACATCGCGCGGGCGGAGAGGCGAAGTCGCGGCTAGTGGCGCTCGAAGGGTCGTATCATGGGCGGACGTTTGGCGCGCTGTCGCTGACCGGGCAGGAGAAGCATCGCAAAGGTTTTGAGCCGATGCTCGAGGAAGTGACATTCGTCGCACAGAACGATGTGGAAGGTTTGTGCGCGGCGGTGAACGACAACACTTGCGCGATTGTGCTGGAGCCGATTTTTGGCGAGGGCGGAATTTATGAATGCTCGGTGGAATTTTTGCAGGAGTGCCGCGCGGCGGCGGATCGACACAAGGCAGCGCTGATCTTCGATGAAATTCAGTGCGGGCTGGGGCGTACGGGGACGATGTTTGCATTTCAGAGTTTTGGCGTGACTCCGGATATTGTGGCGATCGCGAAGCCGATTGCGGCGGGACTGCCGCTGGGGGCGTTTATCGCGAAGGAAGAATTTGCTTCGGCGATTTCGCCGGGCCAGCATGGGACGACTTTTGGTGGCGGTCCGTTGGCTTGCAGGGTTGCGCTGGAGTTTTTCGCGATCTTGGAGGAAGAGAAGCTTCTGGACAACGTGAACAAGGTTGGCGCGTACCTGCAGCAGGAGTTGAAGATCGTTGCCGAGAAGAGCGCGGTTGCCAAGGAAGTGCGCGGGCGCGGATTTATTCAGGGGATCAATCTCGAAATTCCAGCGCGGCCGATTGTGGATGAAGGGCTGGCAGAGGGTGTGCTGTTTAATTCGACGCACGATACCGTGGTGAGATTTCTGCCTCCGTTTTTGTTGGAGGAAAAGCATGTGGATAAGGGGATTCGGGTGCTGAAGAAATTGCTGAAGAAGAAAAGGGGCAAGGATGCATAGGCGATACCAATCGATACGCTACTGTCATCCTGAGTGAAACGAAGGACCCCATACAAGCCTGTAGCGGCACTGGCACCGCGAGGAGTTTCTAGCATGGGCTGATTTTAGGGGCTCAGCTCAACTTAGGACCTCCGCGAGGATGCTCGGCGCAACCGAAATCGCATCGCACTGGCAAAAACACCTAGCGGTGTTCGCGATAGTGACCGCGGGCGTGGGATCCCCTTCGGCAAGCTCAGGGCAGGCTTTCAACTGCGTAGCGGCTTCGCTATCGCGAAGCTGCTACTCCGCTCAGGATGACAGACCTGGGGTTTGAATGACAAGGCTTTTAAGGAGCTGGAAGAATTGTCTGTAATGACGGGAAGCGGAGAAGTTTTGGCTGCGCTTTATCCGGAGTTGAGCGTGGGGGCGGAAGAGTGTTGGATGGAGATCGATGGCGGCCGCATGCGTTATCTGCGCGCGGGATCGGGACCGACATTGATTCTGTTGCATGGGTTGCTGGGATATTCGTTTTCGTGGCGATTCACTTTGCCGGCGCTCGCGCCTTACGCGACGGTGTATGCGCCGGACATGATGGGTGCGGGATTTTCGGATCGTGTGGCCGGGATCGATTACTCTATGCCTGGAACGGCGCGTCGCGTTCTGCGGTTCATCGAACGGCTGGGTTTGTCTTCTACCGAGTTTGATCTGCTGGGAACTTCGCACGGCGGGGCCGTTGCAATGTTTGCGGCTGCGGAGAGTCTCAGTGGAGATTCTCCAAACCTGCGGCGGCTGGTGCTGGTTGCTCCGGTAAATCCGTATTCGGCGCATGGAAAGTGGCTGGCGCCATTTTTTGGCAGCGATTTTGGCGCCGCGCTGTTTCGGCTCAGTATTGCGCGGATGGATTTTCTGTATCCGTATTGGCACGCCCGCATGTATGGCGACCGCCGACGCATTCCTCCGGGAACTCTTGAAGGCTACGTTGCTCCGCTGGCCAAGCCGGGTTTATTCGAGCACGCGCTGAATATTGTGCGCACCTGGAAAAAAGATCTGCGGGAATTGGATACGATTCTGCCGAGACTGGCTGATATCCCTACCCTTCTGATGTGGGGCAGCAAGGACTCGGCGGTGTATGCGTCGTCGGCGAAGCCGCTGGCTAAATTTTTTCCGAATTCTGAGCAGATAGTTTTTCCGGGGATCGGGCACCTGCCTTATGAAGAATGTCCGGAGGAATTCAACCGGGAGTTAATTAGGTATCTGACTGGCGACAAGACTGCGGCATGACGTCTGCGTCGCGACGCTCTCACCATGCTGTTGAGTGGTTGCAGAGAACTCCCTGCAGCTTCACGGGCGGCGCCAGCGTTGCAGGGATTCCCTTCGGCAAGCTCAGGGCAGGCTTTCGACTGCATGGCAACTTCGCTTTCGCGAGGTTGCCACTCCGCTCAGAATGACAGTCCTCATGACCTACCACATCTTTGATCTTCTGCGCAGCGCGCTGGTGCACTACGGGTACTGGGCGGTCGCGGCGGCATTGCTGCTGGAGAATTCCGGCGTGCCCGTGCCGGGGGAGACAGTGCTGTTGCTAGCGAGTTTTCTGGCATTCCAGGAGCAACGGCTGCAACTGAGCTGGATCATTCTGGTGGGTACAGTGGCGGCGACGCTGGGGGACAACTTCGGGTACGCGATTGGAAACTACGGAGGACGGCCGCTGCTGGAACGCTATCGCAACATTTTCCGGATCAGCAATACAAAGCTGGCGCGCGGCGAGAAATTATTCAATCGGTACGGTCCGGTTACGATTTTGTTTGCACGATTCGTTTTCGGAATGCGGGTGATCGCGGGGCCGTTGGCGGGAGTGTTGCGCATGAACTGGAAGCGATTCGCCATTTTCAATTTTCTGGGAGCGGCTTTGTGGGTGAGCGTCATTTCGTGCGCGGGGTATTTTTTTGGCAGTCGCTGGAAAGTGTTGACGCATTTCATCAAGCGATTTGACCTGGTCTTGGGAGTGTTGTTCATTCTCATCGTAATTGTCTTGTGGTGGAATAACACGAGAGGGACTGCAGTTCCCAAGCGTAGACAATGAGAATCAACTTATACACAGGTCGAGCGGCGAGAGTGGTTTTATACTGTGCGGGTGTCGTGGGTGTCGTCGTCCTGATGCGGAAGCGGTGCCTGTGGGCATAGATTCTGCCGGCGGGGTGGCGCTGGAAAATTCAGACTCGGAGGAAAGGCATGAAGAAAATCGGGTTCTTAGTCTTGTTGGTTACGGTCTCTGTCCTGTGCACTCTGGCTTTGTCAGCCGCGATCGGTCCAAGGGTTGTCCCAGCGGCGGCTGTTCCTGTGGCGGCCGCGGTACCGGCTCCGGCCGTCCCGGCAGCGATGCCACCGCATCCGCACATCGACGAAGCGCTGGAAGCGATGCACGCTGCCAAGCATCACTTGGAAGCGGCTGAACACGAGTTCCACGGCCATCGCGCAAAAGCGATCGAGCACCTGGATATGGCGATTCACCAAGCTGAGGAATGCCTGCGCGAACCGTAGGAATTAAGACGGATCAAGAATCAAGGCAGCGTCGCAAAAGACGCTGCCTTTTTATTTGGTTTATCCTATAAGGAAGATCACTCTTGCGGTTTTGTGCCGCGTGCGGCTTCGATCCCGCCTATCGAGAACCGAACGTGTATCCGAGCGATGCGCCGCCTCGAAACACATTGTCGGAGTGGAATCCGACGTTGTCTTGAATGTGGTAGTAGTGAATCTCGGGGCGGATAAAGTAGCGGCGGAAAAAATAGTAGCGGAGGCCGCCGCTCAGGTGTTCCATGAAGTGGTCGCTGCTGGTGTAGTTGATGCAGCCACCCTGGGGGACACTGCAGAACGAGTTGCTGGGAATGTAGAAGCGCGTATCGGCGATGCCAACGCCGGCCATCAGGTCGCCGCCAAGTTTCTTGCTGATATGAGGCTGGTATAGCAGGTTGAAGTCGGTAAAGATGGGCCGGTAAGTCTCGCCGTTGAAGGGATAGTTCCCCTGCTTATACCTCCAGGAGGATTCCACATTGATGCCGACGCGAGGGTATTTGATGCCGACGTAATCGCCGTTGAGGCCAATGTACACGCCGTGCTTTTCAGCTGGGGGCTGAAAGGCTTCCGAGCTGTTATTGGCTGCGGGCGACCAAAGCGTGCTGCCGCTGACAGCAAAGTCAAGTTGTTGGGCGTAAGCGAACGTAGCAGATAGGACCATGCACGCGGATGCGGCGAGCGCGAACTTTCTCAATACAGCCCCCTTGTCGATATTAGGTTTTGCGGGACGCCGTCGTCCGACTCGTGCATCCAGCTAAGCAGCCGCGAACGGCTGCTTAGCAGAATAACGCAGGCTGTTGAATCGCGCAGCCACAACGCGGCGATGTTTTTCTAGGGCGCCAAACCTTAGTCACCACGGCCGATGGTGTATCCGATGGAAGCTCCCACGCGGAAGAGATTGTCGCTGCTAAAGCCGCCGGGGTTCGCGATATTCGTCTGGCTGTTGCCATCAATGTGGTAGTAATGAATTTCGGGGCGCACGAAAAAATTGTGCCAGGCATAATAGCGGACGCCGCCGCCAAGATCCTGCATGAACTCATGATTGCTGGTGTAGTTGATGCAGCCGCTAAAGTAACTGCAAGACGTAGCGAAAGGATAATAGAAGCGGGCGCTGGAGATGCCGATCCCGCCAAACAGGTCGAGACCAGTTTTCTTGCCCAATTTCGGTTGATAGAGAAAGTTGAAGTCGGTCAGAATCGGACGATAGTTAATCTGGCCGGGGATGTAGGTAGCTTGGCTAGCCCTCCAAGAAGTCTCGACGTTGATTCCGAAACGCTTCTTGAAGCCAACGACATCTCCGCTGATGCCTAGATAGGTGCCACCCCTCTCCGCGATGTTGCCGGTGGCAAATTGCTCGGCGGTGGGTGCGGACGACAGTACAGTGCCAGCGCCGAACATTATGTCGCCCTGTTGGGCGGCGGCAAAGTGGCATGACAGGAAAAGAGCAGCAAGCAGTGCGAGAAGCGCTAACTTTCTCAAGTGAACCTCCAATCAATTCGTGTAAACGCTAAGATGCGTCTACGAAATCTTCGGATGCAATCAAGTGGATACCAACCATCATAAGTTTTAGACGCCTACCGATTCAACTGGATGAATGACTTGTAAAGAAGTGTCAAGATGCCGATTCTTGACTCATGCACCTCGAACATCTATCTCGAAAACAAAAATCTCCCACTACGTGCGGTTAAACCCAGAAGTCCGCAATAAGTTGCGTGCGAAAGGCGTCGACTATTTCGTTTTTCCGCCGCCTGGGGCGCGGATGTGATCGAACGCTATCGGCCCGGCGCCGAAAAAGATGAGCGCGAACGCGAGTGCAGCGACAGCGAGGGGAAACTCGAATCCGCCGTTACCAGTGAGTCCGTTATGCAAATGAACTTTGGCAATAGCGACAGATAATTCAACGCAAATCGCAAATGCAGCGAAGCGAGTGAACAGGCCGAGAAGGATCAGCAACCCACCGAAGAACTCGGTAAAGGCGGCGAGATAGGCAGACCACGCAGGCAATCCAAGGCCGGTTACGAGCTGAACAAAGTGGTGAAGGCCTCCGAAAACCTTGTGGTAGCCGTGGACGAACATGATGACGCCAAGCACTAACCGCACGACGAAGAGTGCTAGAGGTTGCAAACGATCGAAGTAGCGCAAGTAATACCTCCTGCGGAAAGAGGAATATACAGCAGCGTAGAGTTAGAGGAAAGGGAATGGATCGCTGGCCACATGTGAACTCCCGCATCGCGAACCATTCTCGGCAAGATTTAATTTCCGAATGATTGCGCGGGGTGGCCGAATTCTGGTAACGTTCTTTCGCCCCCAGGATGCAAGCTGCTGATCGAGTCTATACGCAACTCCGCGTCCTGCGTGGTCCTTCATGTTTCACAATTTGGGGAAGCTGATCTGACCGATTCTGGGTGAGCTTTGTCTGTCGACACGGTTGATCCGGGAATCTGGCGCAAAGCCCCGCAACTTCGAGAGCTGCGCGGTGTTTGGAAATGAGACGGCAGTAAAAGGTTTGATGCTCAGGAGGCTGTAATGAATCGCACTTTGGGAGTCGAAAAGATGCTGCGGCAGTGGGTAGCCTTTCTGCTGTTGATGATGGTTCCAGCGCTGGCGTGGAGCCAAAAAAAGCCGAGTGGTGGTGGGTCGGCTCCTAAAGCGGCGCCGCAATCTCATGCATCTGCGCCACACGCGAGTGCGCCTTCCCATCAGGCGGCACCTTCACATGGGTCAACGCCATCGCACGGGTCAACGGCTTCGCATGGTTCAACGCCCTCGCATGCGACGACAGGTCGCCCGGCCACGGGCGGGAGCAAACCTGCACAGGCGGGCGGGAACAAACCCGCACAGGCCGGTGGAAGTCGGCCCGGACAGACTGGCGGGAGCAGGCCGGGAACGGCAGGGGGGAACAAGCCTGGACAGGCGGGCGGGAACAAACCGGGGCAGACGGGCGGGAACAAGCCCGGAGTAGCAGGCGGCAACAGGCCAGGAGCAGGCGGGAATAAGCCCGGAGTGGCCGGAGGGAACAAGCCGGGTGGGAACAAACCCGGAGGCAACGCGCATCAGCCGGCTGGCACCAGGAACGTCAGTCTGAAAGGTGGGGGAAGGGCGAGCGTCCGTGCCAACGGACAGATTCGTTCCGTCGACCGCGGTGGCATGCACATTGAGCATGGAGTTCGCGGCGGACGCACGGTGGTAAGTGAGCGCAACGGAGCGCGCATCGTCACTCGCGGACGAGGCGGTTACGTGCAGCGCGCTTACGTGACGCGCGGCGGCCATGCTTATTATTCGCGAACTTTCTATGCTGGTGGGCGCTACCACGTGGGGCTCTATCGCGGTTACGGATGGGGCGGACACACCTATTTTGGCTTCTACCCTGGAGTCTGGTACCACCCCGGATTTTATGGTTGGGGCTGGCATCCCTGGGGCGTGCCCATCGCCTGGGGCATCGGCGCCTGGGGTTGGGGAGGAGCGCCTTGGTGGGGATTCTACGGCGGATGGTGGAACCCGTATCCGGTTTACGCCGCACCTTATTTCTGGCTGACGGATTACTTGCTCGCCGACAGCCTGCAGGCGGCCTACGCAGCACGTGCTGAAGCGAACGCAGATGCAATGGCTGCGGATGCGCAAGCCAGCGCAGGCGACAACGGCGGTGGTGGAGATGCCGCGCCGGTAGCTTCAGCGGGCGTGAGTCTCTCACCTGAGGTTAAAGAGGCAATCGCGCAGGAAGTGAAGGCGCAACTCGCCGCTCAAGAATCTCAGGCGGCAACTCAAGGTGGCGCGGCTGCTGCGGGCAATGCACCTGCTCCGAGCGGCGCGAGCGATCAAACGCCTCCGCCTGCACTGGATCCGGCAAATCGCACTTTCGTTGTCGACTCCGACGTTACGGTAGTGGCGAATGGCCAGGAATGCGGCCTGACGTCAGGAGACGTGGTGACTCGGCTGTCCGACACTCCGGATGCCGACCAAAACGTGACTGCCAGCGTCTCCGCGACGAAGAAAGGTGATTGCGCGTCGGGTGCGACTGTTGCCGTAAAGGTGGATGACCTCCAGGAAATGTACAACCACTTCCAGGAGACGCTCACCAATGGCATGGGCGAACTGGCAAAGAAGCAGGGCACAGGCGGTATGCCGAAGGCTCCTGATGCCGGAACGCAGGCGTCAGATATACCTGCTCCTGCGCCGGACACCAGCGTGGCCAAAACCTTGCAGGACCAGCAGCAACAGGCTGACCAGACCGAATCCCAGGTCAAGCAGGAAGCTGCGGCGGGAGGCGGCGGGCAGTAGACGAACGTTTGGTTCGCCGCAGTACTCATTAATCAATCAACCCAGGGAGCGCCAAAGTTTTGGCGCTCCCTTTTGTTATGGCGCGCCTTTCCTGGCGGTGCGTTTTGATTTAATGTTCCCTCTAAATCTCTTGCTTACTTCCAAGGGGCATGATAAAAAACACGAGCTTTGGGAAAACTCTGAACCGGAGGGTGTTGCGATGTCGCCGAAATTGACCGATCTTGTCCCTGCAATTGTGCTTCTGGTCGTCTCAGTCCTTACGGCCTCGGTGGGCACTGCCCAGGTTTCTTTGCAGGAGCAACTGGCCGCGCAATACAAGCTTGCCAAGATGGGATCGGACTCAAGCGGATATTCCATCATCGAAGAGGGAACACCGCTGGCAATTCAAAAGGGCGGAGTCATGGGCCTTCCCTACAAGAGCACGATCTGGCCCAACAATACATTTCAGGATGGTACCGTCCACGCTTCGACTCTGCAGACCGCTAATAGTGGCAAGGCTTCCGACATCGGCAAGAAGTTTTGTGGTTTGACCCACAAATGCCCAACCGCACCGGATGCGGCGAGTGACGAAAGGGCGACCAAGCTGTTCAAGGTGGGCGACAAGGTCTACGCCACCAAAATTGATGTGAAGACCGACAAAGATACCGTGACCCTGAGCATCGTCGCTTGCGATACCTGTAACAAGACCGATCCTCCGACCTACAACAAAGCGAACGTGGCGTTTCAGTTTGCCAAGGGCACACTGGCTACGGCGAGTGCAGGCCAGGTCGAAGACACAATCGGGCAGTTGCTCGCAATCAGCAACGATTCTCAACAGGGTGGGGATCAAGGCGGCCAACAGGGCGGGCAGCAGCAAGGTGGAGATCAGGGCGCTCAACAGCAGCCAGCCGCGCAGGATCAGCCTGCACCCGAGCCGGCGGAAGTGAAGTTGGGAATGACGCCCGACCAGGTGGAAGCGGCCCTGGGCAAGCCGGACAAGAAAGTGACACTCTCAACCAAGCAGATTTATATCTACAAAGACATGAAGGTGACGTTCGTGAACGGGAAGGTTTCGGACGTACAGTAGATCTCTCAATGCTTTCGAGGGGCACCTCCAGAGTGATATTTTGAGTCCGACTTTTTAGTGTGGGCCGCCCGCCCAGCCTCCTCCTCCGCTCTGAGTCCTAGCCGCCTCAACCTTACGAAGCCCACTCGCCCCGAAGGGCCGACGCCTTCATCTCATCGACCTTCCGCGTTTCGTAACGATGAATGGCATTTTTCTCAGGGATCGCCACTGGCAGCCTCGGTCAAACTAAATGCAGAGAAATCCACTAAATGCTGCCCTACCAGACATTTTGGTGGACCCTGCGAACACGTAGCCGGTACGGCATTCGGATTTCGTAACAAAATATATCCAGAACCCGCATCCGAGATATTTAGTGATACACAGCGAGGCTCGGGACGAAATTCCCGCTGGGCCATATCCACGTTGTATCGATGAGGCGGAGTGGAAATCTGCGGATCAGAAGCCGCTCAACGCCCCACTTAGGTATCCGATCCCCGGTTTCGATCTGCTCCAACTTCTTAGGAGGTGGGTTATGTTCAAACCCTCACGTTTCGTTACGTCCACCGTTATCGCCTGCGCTTTGCCGCTGCTTCTTCTATCAATCGTTCCGGGCACCGCCATCGCGGAATCGCAGCGCAAAGTCGCCGTCTTTGGCATTGGTCCTGACCACGCGCCGTTACTGAACGCGCCCGTGCCCCCTGCTGGAACTGAGGTTTGGATCGACACGATTGACAAAACATTCATTGAGGGTTGGACCGAGTACAACCCTTCCACCTGTACAGATATCAGCACCGGCACCTTCACAACTACCACCGCGCCCAAGCACGGCACGCTCTTTTTCGATATCGAAAGCGGCACCCTGTCCAACGGAGACTGCCCCGGCGTGACCTTTCCGTTTAACGTTGCGCGCTACACCTGGACGGACGCGAGCCAGAAGGTTCTGCAAGATCCCTTCGCCTTGGAGTGGACGACGCCCGATGGCATGTTCAAAGAAGATAACTCCTTTATTGGCGAGCTCGCCAAGATCACGCAGGCAGCATCGATCTGGTGGGCCTGCAGCGCAACCACAACTTCGCTTGCCACCACCGGCACGTTGACGCTGAATAATCCACCTTCGGGCGCCACAAGTTTCGTATGGACGATTACCGCGGGCGCCACCGAGCTGAACTTTTCCAACAACATGTCTACGATTACCACGACCACAGGCTCGGCGGGAATTACCTCTCTGGCGAAAAGCGCGGCTATGAACGACATTAGTATCAACGTAGTCGTCTCGGGCCTCACCTATTTGTTTGCGACCAACGTAAGAGCGCCCAATCAACTGAAGAGTCGGCCGGATAAAAGCTCCGACACAGGTCGCGGAGCCAACTGCAACGTTACGGGCGACCAGGGTTACCTTTCCAGCATCGCATATGAAGTAGACGACCAGTTTGGAACCAACACTGCCAAACCGGACAATGCGAACGCTGGGATCAACGAGTTTCTCGGAAAGCCAATCGACAGTCAGAAGAACAATTGGGCACCTGGACCCAATGCTGCAGGTGGAAGTGGAACTTCGGGCGGTTTATTCGCAGACCGTGTTTGCGTCACCACCAACAGATTCATGCCGAACCCCGAGGTACCTCAAAATCCTTTGACCAACAACTTGGTCGATCAGATTCCCCAGACTTGGTTCGCCGGAAGCAGTATGAAACCTCCGCCCAACCAAGGTTGCGAAGTGCAGACAGATACCATTAACCGATATATTGACCACGGACGGCATGTAAACATCGTGTCGCCCCCGCCGTTGCAGCCTGAAGTTGCCTCGCAGAAGTCTTCTAGCGATGCGACAAGCTATCCGGGGCCGGTGCTGAATGTACGCTATTTGGCGGAGGAATCAGCCGAGATCGTGAAAGGGCGCGTCCTCGACGTGGATGAGACGGGAACTATCGAGAAGCAGGCCGGAGATAGTTTGGTAACGTCCCATAAGATGACTGCGTCTTTTCAAGTTGACAGTGTCTTGAAAGGAAAAGTGGAAGCCAAAGTCATAAGCATAGATTTCTTCCTGGAGCCTGGCGTACCCAGCGTCACGTTGGAGCAGAACGAATACGTCTTACTGTTCCTGAAGAACGCGCAAACGGGTAGCTATACCTTCGCCGACCCTCAAGTTGGCAAGATGGCTATCACCAGCCGGAACGTTCCGCTAGCCGAGGCTGTACAAACTCCAGCAGGTAAGCTGGAGGCTGAGCTCTTCGCATCCTTGTCCGACCCCGACAGTGAAGTGGTGCGCGCGGGTCTGGAGCAAGTGGGGAACCTTGAAAGCGTCCGTTCCACTCTGGCAATTCGGGACGCCGCAACCTCCCGCGTCCCGGAGTTCCAGGGCTTAGCCCATATCGCCCTCTTGCGGCTTAGAGACTATTCCTTATTAAACCGGGCGATCAGATTTGCTGAACAACCGGACCAAGACCCGGATGTGCAACACGTGCAATTCGGGGTTGCCGAAGCGATCGGTGATATCGAAGATCGTTCTGTGCTACCGACGCTTAACTCGTTATTGGCGTCGCCGAACGTCAGTCTGCGTCGCGCCGCAGCAAAGGCCTTGCGAACCGTGGGCGGTCCGTCCAGCGCCCGCTTGCTGGTGCGCGCGCTCGATGACAAAGATGTTGACGTCCAATACGACGCTGTGATGGCCTTGGCTGCGCTGGTGGGTGCCACGCGGGATAACGCCCCGGCTCGAGAGGTTTTCAACCTGGACCCAGCGAGGTATTTGGGCAACTGGAAGAGTTGGTGGGAGACTTCCGGCAAGCAGAGGTATGAGTCAGGCCGCTGAGCTTGACCTTTGACCCTTAACAAGTTTACTAACTGGAGGCTTCGAGCACGGTCGCGTTTTCGGTTGATCGACCGACCCGAAGGTATCCGCGCTCAGGTAGAATCCTGGTGATTGCGAAGGCAAGGTTTTGGCAGCTGGGTCGGGCACCCGCCGTACCAGCTGTCAAAGCCCGCTAGCACAGCTACTTCCGCCAGCGATATAGTACTTCCGTACCGTCTCTAGTACTTCGGTTATCAGTTCGCATGTGACCCTCCGCTAGTTACACACACACTACTTCTAATCGCGTTATTGTGAGATAGAACCACAACCTGTAGAAATCCTCTCCGATCTGCGCCGCAGCGAATTCCAAAAAACCCGCATAAAACCCAATAAAAACCGGAAACTCGCTTGGAGGCAGGGTTTTTTAGGGCTGATATATGCTCGGGACACCGAAAGCCCCTAGACAGTCATGGCGGCAGGTACATGTATCAAGGTAAGTCGCGGGACGAACCAGTCTCACGTAAGGTCATGGCGGGTAGCTGAGGAACAGGGTAAAGGAAATATGGCCGACTCGCGGGAAGTGATGAACATTCGCCAGGCTTCGCAGTACCTGGGAGTGAGTCCGGACACGCTTTACAAGTATGTCGGTGAGCAGAGAATTCCCGCTTTCAAGCTGGGCAACCGCTGGCGCTTCAAGAAGTCGAGGTTGGACCAGTGGATGGAAGAGAAGTCGAGCCAGATGGAGCCGGGAGTGAAACGCAAACCCAAGGCAGCGACGAAAGCTGCCGGGGCGCAATAAGTAACGAAAAACGAGTTTAGAAAAACAGAGCTTCAAAAGGCGGGCACATGTTTGGAATGGGATCAAAGACGATCGTGGGACTGGATGTGGGGTCTTCGAGCATCAAGGCGGTGGAACTGAAAAAGAAGGGTGGGCAGATCGAAGTAGCGCACCTGGGCCTGGAGCCGCTGTCCTCTGACATTGTAGTCGACTCGATGATCGTGGATTCGGGAACAGTGTCGAGCGCGATCTCCAAGCTGTTCGGCGACTGCCTGATCAAAACCAAAGCGGTGGCCACGGCGGTAAGCGGCCACTCGGTGATCGTCAAGAAAATCTCGCTGCCCTCGATGAGCGATCAGGAACTGGCGGAGACCATCGAGAAAGAAGCGGCGCAGCACATTCCCTTCGACCTTGCCGACGTGAGTCTCGACTATCAGATTCTGTCGGAAGAAGCGGGCAGCCCGCAGATGGACGTGCTGCTGGTCGCCGTCAAGAAGGACAAGATTTTGAACTACACCAACGTGCTCTCGATGGCTGGGCGTACCCCGGCTATCGTGGACATCGATGCGCTGGCCCTGCAGAACTGCTACGAGTACAACTACCAGCCGTCGCCTGGCCAGGTTGTAGCGCTCTTAAATCTGGGTGCCAGCGTGATGAACATCAACATTGTGAAGGGCACGACGCCGCTGTTTCCGCGCGACGTCAGCGTGGGTGGACATCAGTACACCGATTCGCTGCAGAAGGAACTCGACCTGAATTTCGACGATGCCGAAAAGTTAAAGCTGGGCGAGAAAGTTGGAACCGTCAGCGAAGACGCGAAGGCGCCGATCTTGCAACAGGTGACAGAAATCATTGTGCTGGAAATTCAGAAGACGTTCGATTTCTTCCGGGCCAGCGCAGCGGGCGAGCACATCGAGAAGATTTACCTGGCGGGCGGTTCGGCGAAGGTGCCGGGATTGATGGAAGCGTTGCGGCAGGAATTCTCTATGCCGGTTGAGTTATTGAATCCATTTCAGCGTGTGGTCCCGCCGGCTGACGGTGCGGGGGCGGAGCTGGTGGAGCAGAATCCGGGCCAGATGGCGGTGGCGGTGGGCCTGGCTTTGAGGAGCTTTGAATCCCTATGATCAAAATCAATCTGCTCGAAAATTCCAAGGGAAAGAACAAGCGCGGCGCTGGCGGCGGCGGTCCGGTAATGCCCACGATGGAAATGGGCGACATGGGCTCGCCCAAGCTGAAGGTGCTGGTGATCATTCTGCTGGCCGGAGCGCTGAACTTTGGCTACTGGTACCGGCTGGATAAAGAAGGCAAGTCGATTGAGACGCAGATGCAGGCCGCGCAACAGAGAAATCGCGAACTGGCCGACGTCAAGGCGCGCTTCCTCGAACGGCAGACACAGGCCAACAATTACAAGCGCCGGGTCGATGTGATCGAACAGCTGCAGGCTGGACAAGCCGGCCCGGTCAATCTGCTGGCGATGCTCGGGCAGACCGTGAACGAAACCGAGGCCGTCTGGCTCCGCAAGATGGATGACTCGGGCGCGAACATCAGTCTGGAAGGTACGGCGCTGAGTTCCGACGCCGTGGCCACCCTGATTGGCAATCTGCAGAAAACCGGCTTCTTCAAGACGGTTGAGATCAAGGAAACTTTCCAGGACGACACCATCAAGGACATGCAGGCCTTTCAATTCACCCTGACCTGCGAGAAGGGAAAGTCGTAGGGCGGACTAAGAGGCGACTATGGCGATGAATTTTAGCGAACTTTCGGGTCTGAAGCAGTGGGCAGTGGTGATCTTTGGCGGAGCGCTGGTAACGGTGGCGCTCTACTTCACGGTCTTCAAAAACCAGAGCGACAAGAATGCCGCGGCTCAGCATGCCCTGCAGGACAAGGTTCGAGAGAACAACGAACTCGAATCCTATCGTCCCAAGCTGAAGGACATCGAGCGGCAGCTGGCCAACCTGAAACAGCAACTGGAGATTGAACGGCGCATCGTGCCGGATGACAAAGCTGTCGATGCCTTCATCGAAACCTTGGACGCCGAGGCGGTGAAAGCGGGCGTGGAAGTGCGACGCTACACAGCCAAGCCCGTCGCTGCCAAAGAATATTACTCAGAGCTTCCGTTCGACATGGAGATGGATGGTCCGTATTACTCCATGCTGAATTTCTTTGATCGTGTAGGAAAGCTGGAACGCATCGTGAACATCAGCGGCCTGATGGTATCGAATACGAAAGATCCCGCTGCCGCGAAGGCCAAGCACACCTACCAGTACGCGCCCAATGAGAGCGTGATTGCTACGTTTACCGCGACGACTTTCTTCAGTCACGATTTAGAACCGGCCGTAGCCAGCACCGGAGCCAAGCCCGGCATGGCAGGGGCGGGCAAATAGGAATCGCTATGAAGCTAACCACAAGCATTCTGACTGTAACGGCAGCAATGATGACGAGCGGAGCCTGGGCACAGAATCCGAACATCATCAACAACGTGCAGAACTCCATGAACACGGTGCAAGCACAGAAGACGAGCGACTCGAACGCCGCGCTGGGGATAACGGGCAAGCCTGATGCGGCCCAGTCCGCGAAGTCCGCTGCGTCTCAGCCCGCGAAGCCTGCTGCATCTCAGCCTGCCAAACCGGCTGCGACCGCGACGGCGAAACCGGCAACGGCTAAGCCAGAGACCGCGAAGCCTGCGACAGCGAACTCGGCAACGAGTGCTACTGCCACTCCGGGTAAGAGTCCGTTCGTAGCGGTGAAGGCTTCTGCCAAGCCGCAGGCTGATCCGATGACCAAGAAAATGCCGGCGTCACATCCGGTGATCGTGGCCAAGGAGCCGACTCTGCAGGTGGTGTCGAAGACAGCGAGCCCCGATGGCAAGAATGCCGCCGATGCGAAGACCGCCAGCGCAGTCAAGCCGATTGAGGCTCCCAAGCCGCCGAAGCCGGAAGAAAAGAAGTGGGCGATGAGCGGCAAGCGCGATCCATTCTTCAGTCCGGTGGTGCAGCAACCCACTGGTTCAGGTTGTGCGACGGGCAAGAAATGTCTGGATATCGGACAGATCAATTTACGGGGCGTGGTCAGGTCTGAGAGCGGCTTCATCGCCGTCGTAACCAACAGCCTGAACAAGGCCTATTTCCTGCATGAAAACGATCCCGTGTTCAACGGCTATGTAATGAAAATCACCGGAGACTCGGTGGTGTTCTCCGAGAGCGGGCAAGACAAGCTGGGCAAACCGCTCACGCGGGAAGTAGTCAAGAAGATCACGACACCGGCTGTTTAAGGCTGTTGAAGGCACAGCCGGGAAAACCGGCGCGCCAAGAAAATCGAGTTCAGAAATAGTAAGGACGCGCGAGTCTGACTCGCGGGTTGGGGGAGAGGAAATGCGAAAGAAATTGCTAAGTGCAATCCTACCGTTGCTGCTCATGGGGCTGGTGGCTTCGGCCGCCGAAACGCCGGCATCACAACCGGCCAGCCAGAGGAACGAACTGCAGCGAGTCAACGTGGTTCGCGGCACGGACGAGATCCGCATCGAGATGAGCGCCCGCGGCGCCGTCACGCCGAAGCTGACCACCGCAGATACGCCTGCAAGGCTGGTGGTGGACCTGCCGGGAACCGTCATGGCAACCGGGCAGAGCCACATCACGGTGGGCAACTCCGGAGTCAAAGAGGTTCGCATTGGCATGGACGGGCAGCATCCGCCGACCACCCGAGTGGTGGTCGATCTGGAGCACGCTTGCCGCTATGAAATGCATCCTTCGGCGGATGGGAAATTTGTGCTGACGCTGCACACGCCGGCGACGGTCGCGGCTAGCGCCAGCCCGTCGAAGCCTTCGACCTCGAAGCCATCGGCGCAGACTTCTCCGGCAACCGACAGCAAGAGCATCTCTCCGTTTGCGCCGCGCGTGACTGAAGTGAGCACGGCGAAGACGGAAGCGACGCCGAAAGCTGAGCCGGTTACGGCCCAAAAGACCGAGGCCGCAGCCGCTTCGAGCGATTTTGTGTTCGTCGAGCCGACTTACAGCGCCAAGGCCGCTCCTACGATTGACAAGGATGAACCAGCAGGACGAGCGCAGGAAGCAGCGGCAAAATTTTCCGACAAGACCGCTGCAGAGCTCCTGCCGGTGAGTATGAATGCGGCGCAAGCCTCGCAGAGTGTCTCTTCCAGCACTGGGATTCAGCCGGCGGTAAATCTCGCGGCCGAGCAGAAGTCGCAAGCTGGACAAGCACCCGCCGCAGCCGGCCCCAAGTACACGGGCGAGCCGATTTCTGTGAACTTGAAAGATGTCGACCTGAAAGACTTCTTCCGACTGATCCACGAAATCAGCGGCCTCAACGTTGTACTCGATCCTAACGTGCACGGAACCCTGACGATTGTGCTGGACGATGTGCCGTGGGATCAGGCGCTGGACATCGTGCTCAAGAACAACGACCTGGCGCGCGAGCTGGAAGGCAACGTTCTGCGCATCGCCACGGTGGATACGCTGAAGAAAGAAGCGGACGGACGGCGCGCCCAGATCGAATCGGAAGCGCTGGCCGTTGAAAAGGTTTCGGTCACGCGTTTCCTGAGCTATGCTCACGCGAAAGACGTGATCATCACGGTGAAGAAGTTCCTCTCGCAGCGTGGCGATGTGGTTGCGGATGAACGTACCAATGCCGTGATCGTCAATGACATTCCCAAAGTGATTCCCATCATCGACCGCCTGCTGACACAGCTTGACCGCAAGACGCAGGAAGTGGAAATTGAGGCACGCGTGGTGGCGGCAACGCGAACCTTCGCGCGCGACATCGGCACGCAGCTCGGCTTCGGCTGGGGTGATGGCCACAGCGCGATCGGCGGAAACTCTACTGCCGGTACTTCTCCCACCACGGTCAGTGGCTTAACCCCGGGTTACATCACTGTGCCCGGCACCGGCGCATCCACCACGGGATCGACGATCCCCTTGTTCTCTAACTTGGGCGTCACTTCACCCACCAGCGGCTTCACGTTCCTGAACGCCAGCAACACCGTGCGAATTGATGCCGTGCTTTCGATGGCGGAGTCGCGCGGCTTGCTCAAAGTTCTGTCGCGGCCGCGGGTCGTAACCCAGAACAACATCCAGGCTCTGGTAAAGCAGGGCGTGCGCGTGCCCATCGTGACGCAGGCACAGTTGGGTGGTCCTCCGACTGTGACTTACGTCGATGCGTTCCTGCGATTGACGGTGACTCCGCAGATCACCTCGGAGAACACCATCTTCCTGAACGTCGACGTGGAAAATACCACGCCGAACTTCGGTCAGGAAGTGCAGGGCAACCCCGAACTGATCACGCAGCAGGCCACCACGCAGGTGCTGGTGACCGACGGAGGAACGGTGGTAATTGGCGGCGTCATTCAGACGCAGAACTCCATCAACGTCGATCAGGTGCCGCTGCTCGGAAATATCCCGATCCTGGGCAACCTGTTCAAGCACGTTCAAGTTCAGACTTCCAACCAGGAGCTGATCTTCTTCATCACGCCGCGAATCATTCAGACATAACGGCTGAGACGTAGCAGCGCGGTTGAAGATTTAAAGCCGCCGGTCCTGAAGAACCTGTCAGGGCCGGCGGTTTTGTTTTTTGGCAAGCTTGTATCCAGTACCCAGTACCAACTACCGAGTTCCGAAACTCCTCAACCGCCTGATTCGAGTTCTGGGTACTAGGTACTCGGCCTAGCTTTCGCCTGATAAACTCAGCCCAATGAATTTCCTTGCACGCCAGAAGAAACTGCGGGAGTGGCTCGCTTCCACCGGCCTCGATGCTTTGCTAGTCAGCCATCTTCCCAACATCCAATATCTTTGCGGGTTTACCGGAAGCGCCGGTTTGCTGCTGGTGGCGGAGAACGAAAGTGTTTTCTTCACCGACGTTCGCTACGACACGCAAGGCCGCGAAGAGGTAAAGGGTGCAAAGGTGGTGATCGCGCGCAAGGTGCTGCTCAACGCGCTTGGGGAGTGGATTGGATCTCGCCGGAAGAGTTCGCGGTCCTGGACGATTGGAATCGAATCCGAACACTTAACCGTTGCCGAACGAAAACGTCTGGCGGATGTTCTGCCATCCGGCGCACGGCTTCGAAGCGCTCCGCCGCTGGTGGAGCGCGCGCGGATGGTGAAGGATGCGGATGAGTTGGAGAAGATCCGTGCGGCGGTGAGACTGGGAGCTACTCTATTCGACCGGGCGCTCGAGGTTTTGCGGCCGGGTATAAAGGAAGCGGAAGTGGCTGCGGAGATGGAGTACGCGGCGCGGCGGGCGGGAGCGGCGGAAATGTCGTTTCCCACCATTATTGCTTCGGGAGCGAGGTCGGCGCTGCCTCATGGCCGGGCTTCGGGGCAAGCGATCCCACCGGGCGCGTTCGTGGTCTGCGATTTCGGTGTTATACTCGCTGGTTATTGTTCCGACCAGACCCGTACTGTGTGGGTTGGCTCAGCTTCTGGCGCAAGTGCAAAGTCTGCCCGTCGGGCGTACGAGGCGGTGAAAGAAGCGCAAGAGGCGGCTATTGCAGCCGTGCGGCCTGGCGTGAGCGCGGGTGAAGTCGATGCGGCGGCGCGTAAGGTGTTGCGCAAAGCCGGGTTAGGACGATATTTTACCCATTCGACCGGGCATGGCGTGGGTTTGGAGATCCACGAAGCGCCGAGAATTGCAGTCGGACAAAAAGAATTGTTGCAGCCGGGCATGGTCATCACCATTGAGCCGGGAGTATATTTTCCCAGCAAATGGGGTGTGAGGATCGAGGACATGGTGGCCGTCAATGAGGGCGGCTGCGAGGTGCTGACGCCGACCAGCAAGGATTTTCTAGCAGTTTAGGCGAAGGTTTTAGGTGTCAGGTTTTGGGTCTTAGTCTCTGGGTCTTGGGTCTTCAACCTGGATAGAGGGTTGGAGTGGCAATGGCGCCCCAGCTTAGCACCTAACACCTGAGACCTAGCACCCGATACCTAACATCTGAGACCCGAAGCTTGCAGTCCCACCATACGAATGAATCAAAAAGAGCTGAAGGAACTCATCGAGTTCTTAATCGAAAAGGATATTGCCGAGTTTGAGTTGGAACGCGGCGACGTCAAAGTCAAGATCAAGCGCGTCGGAGAGCACACCGTCGTGTACGCACCCGCCGAGATGCACCGGCCGATGGCGGGGTCTATCCCGGAGCCGAGGCAAACCTCCAGCGCGGCTTCATCGGCCGTATCTTCGTTACCTGCCGCTCCTGCGCCCGTACAAGCCCCCCCCCCAGAAGATCTGCACGTGGTGAAGTCTCCCATAGTAGGAACGTTCTACGAAGCGCCGACGCCCGGCGCTCCTCCGTTCGTCAAGGTCGGCGACACGGTGGAGGTTGGTCAGGTGCTGTGCATCGTCGAAGCGATGAAACTCTTAAACGAGATTGAGTCGGATGTGGCCGGCGAAATCGTAAAAAAAATGGGGAGCAACGGCCAGCCGATTGAGTATGGGCAGGAGCTGTTTTCCATAAGGCCGAAGAAGTGAAGGGCATTAAGTAATTTGGTAATTTGAAAAACTTCGGGGTTTTCAATTACCAAATTACCAAATTACTAAATTACCCAATTACAAAATGCGCCCCCTCTGTCCCCACATTTGATCTGACAATGTTCAAGAAGATACTGGTTGCGAATCGCGGAGAGATTGCCCTGCGCGTCATTTGCGCGTGCAAGGAACTGGGCATCCGCACTGTGGCGATTTACAGCGAGGCGGACCGCCATTCGCTGCCGGTCCGCTTTGCCGATGAAGCCATCTGCATCGGCCCCCCACAACTCGCTCAGAGTTACTTGAACATTCCGGCAGTGATCAGCGCCGCGGAGATCGCCAACGTGGACGCGATCCATCCCGGCTACGGATTGCTTTCGGAGAACGCCAACTTCGCCGAGGTGTGCGATACCAGCGGCATCAAGTTCATTGGGCCGCGGCCCGAAGTAATGCGTCTGATGGGCGAAAAAGAAAAAGCGCGCTCGGCCATGAAACAGGCGGGCGTCCCGATTCTGCCGGGGTCGGATGGAATCATCGCCTCCGATGGTGAAGCGGTGGAGTGGGCGCGGCAGGTGGGCTTTCCGGTGATTTTGAAAGCATCGGCTGGCGGCGGCGGACGCGGCATGCGCATCGTTCGTGGCGAAGAAGAGCTTCCAGGGTTATTTAAGGCTGCGCAGGCTGAGGCTGCTGGAGCCTTCGGCAATGGCGACCTCTACATGGAGAAGTTTGTCGAGCATCCGCGGCACATCGAGTTCCAGGTGTTGGCCGATGAGCACGGCAATGTTGTCAGCCTCGGTGAGCGGGAGTGTTCCATCCAGCGGCGGCATCAGAAATTGCTGGAGGAGTCGCCTTCGACCCAAGTCACCTCGGAGTTGCGCGATCAGATTGGCAAGGTCCTGTGCAAGTCGCTGTCTGACATCGGCTACACCAATGCCGGAACGATTGAATTTTTGATGGATCAGGATCGCAAGCTGCACTTCATCGAAATGAATACGCGAATTCAGGTGGAGCATCCGGTCACTGAGATGGTGACGGATGTTGACCTGGTGAAGAGCCAGATCATGATCGCTGCCGGAGCGAACATGCGCGAGGTGCTGCTGGGGCCGATCGTGCATCGCGGACACGCCATCGAGTGCCGCATCAATGCGGAGCATCCTGAGAAGTTCACCCCGTCGGCGGGGAAGATCACGGCGTTCAATCCGCCCGGAGGCACTGGCGTTCGCGTCGATACGGCAGCCTATGCCGAGGGTGTCATTCCTCCTTATTACGATTCGCTGATCGCCAAATTGGTCGTCCGCGGTAAAGATCGTAGCGAGGCCATTTCGCGCATGACGCGGGCTCTCGAAATGTTTATCGTCGAAGGCATCTTCACGACGATCCCGCTACACCGAAAGATTCTGGCTGATCCGGATTTTCGGGCAGGGAAGTTTGATACGGGGTTTATTGAGAGATTCTTAAGGAAGAACGGTGCCAAAGATTGAAGAGGAACCCGAAAGCTTCAGAGGAAATTGAGGTGCCTCATAAGTTGCTCCTCACGGCCCGCGGAGTCGTGCGCCCGTCGCATTGCGACCACATGGGACACATGAACGTGATGTGGTATACCGGCAGATTCGACGAAGCGACGTGGCATTTGTTCCATGAGATCGGAATTACTCCTTCGTACATGCGCGAGAATCTGCGGGGGATGGCGGGCGTGCAGCAGGACACAACTTATAAGCAGGAACTGTTCGCGGGGGATCTGATCACGATCCGGTCCAGAGTGCTGGAAGTACGCGAGAAGGTCATCCGGTTTTATCACGAGATGCGGAACGAAGAGACGCAGGCCGTCGCGGCGACTACCACGCTTACGGCGGTTCATCTCAACCGCAAAACCCGCAAGTCATGTCCCTTTCCGGCGAAGATTCTGGAACGCGGGCGTCTGATGATCGGCGCCGATAAAAAACCTTGAATCGTTCCAGCGTGCGCACATGTAGGTGGGGGCTGGCCGATCTTTGCCGTCCCGACTAGACACTACCACGGCTGAGACTGCCCCACCCATCGCGTTTTTCGATGGGTGGGAGGTACGGACCTCAATCGTAGCGAGGCCATTTCGCGCATGGCGCGGGCTCTGGAGATGTTCATCGTCGAAGGTGTGTACACGACGATTCCGCTGCACCGGAAGATTCTGGCCGATGTGGAGTTTCGGGCAGGGAAGTTTGATACTGGGTTTATTGAGAGATTTCTGGCGAAGAACGGCAAGTGAGCGAGTTGACCGAATGCGGCGTTCGCATCGCTTGGGACGCTACGATGTAGAACACTTCCAGAGGTACAGACAGTGCCATGAGTGAATCTTCTTGGTTATTGGTTGGGCAGGAGGCTCACGACTAGGGTCAGGTGTGAGCACGTTTGGCAGGTCAGAGGTTGTGGTGGCTATTGAAGGGCATGGGCTGCAGCCGCAGCCAGGGCCGCAGATTTGGGAGTGGGAGTCGATCTTCAGAACAATCCTGAGCTCGCCTGGCACCGGGGCGACAACCTGAAAATCGGGCACATTGTTTTTCTGGAATGCGAGTGCACTTACAGTCACAGCATACTGGCCGCTCGGCAATACGACGGTGACTTCTCCGTTATTTCCCGTATGCGAGACAATTGCTTGTGAGTCGCCCTTGAGGCCACCTCGCTCCCGGGAATTACCGCCCCGCTCGAGTCAGCAACGGTGACTTTGACCTCTGATAAAGACGCGGCGACCTGAGCATGCCCCACCGCAATCGACAAGCTCAGAAGCGTGCAGACAGCCGTAACTGCGACAGTGAGGCGCATAACTACACAATAATCTTAAGCTCATGCCCCGGAGCTAGTAAATCCGCGATTACGCGGGCACCGGATCCGCCCAATCTCCGTCTAACCGGAGCAAGACGCTTGCGCTCAGCCGCGCATAAAGAAGGGAAAACCGTATGACGACCGGAAAGGTCAAATTGCTGACATTCCTTGTTCTCTGCGCCACGCTCGCTCACCCACTTTTCGCGCAGATCGCCAAGACCGCCGACAATCCAGCCCTGCTCCCACAGCGCGACGGTTCCCACGATTTTGACTTCCTCATCGGCGACTGGAAAGCGCATGTACGCCGGCTTCCGGATCGCCTCAACAACTCTAATGTCTGGGTCGAGTACGACGGAATCTCGAACCACAAGAAGCTACTCGACAGCAACGCGAACTTCGAAGAGTTTGAGGTGACCAGCACCGATAAGAAGCTTCACATTAAAGCCCAGACGCTCCGCCTCTATAATCCCACTTCGCATCAGTGGAGCATCTATCTCGTCGATCTCGATAATGGAACGCTCGACACGCCTCCGGTTGTTGGCGGCTTCACTGGAAAACGCGGCGAGTTTTTCCATCAGGAGAACTTCAAAGGCCGTACCATTCTTGTGCGCTACGTCTGGCTCGACATTTCACCCAAGTCTTCGCGTATGGAGCAGTCCTTCTCACCGGACGGCGGCAAGACCTGGGAGGTCAATTGGATTTGCGAGCTGTCGAGATGAGCGTACATTTGAACGAGGCATGATCGTCCTTCCCCGCTTATATCCCATCCTCGATGCCGGTTGTTTTCTCAACGCTCTTGACTTAATTACCGCGGCTGAGGAACTCACCTCTGTTGGTGTGACTCTGATTCAATATCGCAATAAATCCGGCAATGCACGAGTGATGCTGGAGCAGGCGCGCGAATTGAAGCGGAGCCTAGGCAAAAAAGCAAAGCTCATAATGAACGATCGCGCCGATTTGTGCCTGATCGCCGACTTCGACGGCGTCCACGTCGGGCAGGACGACTTGTCTCCCGAGTCGGTGCGGAGGATTATCGGGCCGGAGCGTTGGTTGGGAGTTTCAACTCATAATCCGGACCAATTGCGCGAGGCCGATCTCACTTCGGCGGATTACCTTGCCATCGGACCGGTATTCTCAACGTCAAGCAAAGACAAGCCCGATCCCGTTGTAGGCCTCGACGGCGTGCGCCGGGCGCGGCAGTTGACCCAAAAGCCGCTGGTGGCCATCGGCGGAATTACCCGTGCCAATGCCGCTTCCGTAATCGAGGCTGGAGCCGACTCCGTAGCCGTGATATCCGATCTGTTACGGGAGCCCCGCAAATCAGCAGAGGAATTTTTCCGCATATTGAGGTAAAGTTCTCAAGCGCTGAAATATAGCTTTCGGATTGTCATCCTGAGCGAAGCGAAGGACCTACGCATTTTCGGCGTGCAACGGCAAATTTGCAAAGGTCCTTCGCGGCACAGAACGCCGCTCAGGATGACAGAGAGTGAGGAGATTTTCTGAGCACGCCAACAACCCCTACCGCATCGACGGACTGGGAAATTCACAGCCATCAAGATAAGGAGCTGGTCAAGGAGTTGGGCCTGACCAGCGCCACCATGCTGGTCATGGGGTCGATGATCGGCTCGGGCATTTTTATTGTTTCGGCGGAGATTGCCCGCAATGTGGATTCGCCCGCGCTGCTCATCGGCGCATGGGCCGTTGCCGGATTCATGACCATCGTCGCTGCGCTCAGCTACGGCGAACTGGCCGCGATGATGCCGCGGGCCGGTGGGCAATATGTTTACCTGCGCGAAGCGCTCGGGCCGCTCTGGGGTTTTCTCTATGGCTGGACGCTTTTTCTCGTAATCCAGACCGGTACCATCGCGGCTGTGGGCGTGGCTTTCGGCAAGTTCCTCGGAGTTTTCTTTCCCGCGGTTTCTTCTTCCAACTGGATTCTCCATCTCTGGAAAGTTCCGCCGATTCATGTGGGGCCAATGGTTTTGGGCAACATGGATGTCGGCATCAACACCCAGAATCTGGTCGCCATCCTGCTGGTAATTTTTCTTTCCGTAGTCAATATCTTTGGCCTGAAGACCGGAGCGATGATTCAAAACGTTTTTACGGCGGCCAAGGTCTCGGCGCTGCTGGGGTTGGTATTCTTCGGCTTGGCGCTGGGGCGAAATGCTCAGGCGTTGGCGGCGAACTTTGGTGCGAATTTCTGGCGGAACGCAGGGCTGGGTGCTGAGCACGCCGTGCAAGTGGGCGTAGGCGGACCGGTGGTGATGGTGGGTGCACTGACGATTCTGGCGGTTGCGCAGGTAGGTTCTCTATTTTCTTCCGATGCGTGGAACAACGTTACGTTCACTGCAGGAGAAATCAAGAATCCCAGCCGAAACCTGCCGCTGTCCCTGGCGATGGGCACCGGGATCGTGATTGCCCTCTACATCGCGTGCAATTTCATTTACTTGGCGGTGCTGCCGTTGGATGGAGTACCGGGCGCAGCAACGGTTCTTGGACGGGGAATCAAGTACGCAGCCGAAGAACGCGTTGGGACAGCGGTGATGACGCAGATGTTTGGAGCGGCAGGGGGTTGGCTGATGGCGGCGGCCATCCTGATTTCGGCCTTCGGCTGTGCCAATGGACTGATTCTTTCTGGTGCGCGTGTTTATTACGCCATGGCGAAAGACGGTCTGTTCTTCCGCAGTGTTGCCAAGCTGCATCCCGCTTACAAGACGCCGGCCGTTTCGCTGATGGTGCAGATGGTCTGGACCTGTGTGCTCTGCGTTTCGGGCAGTTACAACCAATTGCTCGAATACGTCATTTTTGCGGTTTTGGTTTTCTACGTTTTGACGATTGTGGGGCTGTTCGTGCTGAGGCGGACGCATCCTAATGCGGAGCGGCCCTACCGCGCTGTAGGGTATCCCGTACTGCCCGCGATTTATATTGTGATGGCTTTATTCATTGATGTCGTACTATTGCGCTATAAGCCGCAGTATTCGTGGCCGGGGCTGATTGTGGTGCTGCTCGGCATCCCGGTACATTACGCGTGGTCGAGGAGGTCGCGACGTGGCAACCCAAGCGATTCCGCCTAAGAGCCAAGGGGAAACCAAACGAATGCCAAATCTGTTCGCAACAAAGCCCATGAATCTGCTCATGGAAGAAGCCGGCGAGACTGGCGGACACAGCCTTAAACGCACGTTGGGTGTCTTCCAGTTGACCGCGCTGGGCGTGGGCGCCATCATCGGGGCGGGCATCTTTGTAATGGTGGGGCTGGGGGCGCAGTATGCCGGCCCGGGCCTCACATTGTCGTTCGTTCTCTCCGGTCTGGGCTGCGCCTTTGCCGGACTTTGTTACGCCGAGTTTGCTGCGATGATTCCGCTGGCGGGCAGCGCTTACACCTATGCTTACGCTACGCTAGGTGAATTGCTGGCCTGGATCATCGGCTGGGATCTCACGCTCGAATATGCGATGGGCGCCAGCACGGTCTCTTCCGGCTGGTCGAATCACTTCATCGAACTGTTGAACATCTTTCATATAAAGATGCCGCTGTGGCTGGCCTACGATCACTGGACGGCGCTGAAGACTGCGGAAAACGTTGTCGCGCGGCAGATGGCGCAGGCTGCGGACCCAACCTTGATAGCCGGCACGCAAACCTTCCTTGATAAAGTGAGTGCGATCGTTAGCGCGCAGTCTCCTGAATTATTGACACGGGCGCATGAGATGCTGGGCGCGCCTCACTTGTTCGGCGCGGAAATCGGTTTCAACCTTCCGGCATTCATTATCGCTCTTGTAATTACGGCGGTTCTGGTCATCGGGATTAAAGAGAGTGCGCGCTTCAACGCGACGATCGTCACGATCAAAGTCGCTGTTGTGCTGTTCGTGATCGCTCTGGGCGCCCGCTATATCAACACTGCGAACTGGGGCACCGACTGGCACTCGTACGCACCCAACGGTTTCGCTGGAATCGGGGCGGGAGCGGCTTACATATTTTTCGCCTACATTGGTTTTGACGCGGTCTCGACCACGGCTCAGGAGGCCAAGAACCCGCAGCGCGACTTGCCCATTGGCATGATCGCTTCTCTGGCGATCTGCACGGTCTTATACATCGCTGTGGCGGGTGTGCTGACGGGGATGATGCACTGGCAGCAAATCAACATTGAGGCTCCTGTGGCGCGGGCATTCCTGGACCGCGGCCTCACCACGGCGTCCCATATTATTACGCTGGGCGCCCTAGCTGGGTTGACGAGCGTGATGCTGGTGATGCTGCTCGGCCAGACACGAGTGCTTTATTCGATGGCCAACGACGGGCTGTTGCCCAAGAAATTCTTTGCTGCAGTCCATCCGAAGTTCCGAACTCCTTGGAAGAACACCATCCTTGTCGGCTTGCTGGCGGCGATTGTGGGCAGCCTCACGCCGATCGACGATATCGGAAGGATGGTGAATATCGGCACGTTGCTGGCGTTTGTAATTGTGTCGGTATCCGTGATGGTGTTGCGCTACACGAATCCCAACCAGCCACGTCCGTTCCGTACGCCGTGGGTGCCGCTGATTCCAATCCTGGGCGTGATCTCGAACGGCTACATGATGGCGAAGCTGGGAATGTGGAACTGGATCCGGCTGGTAGTCTGGCTTGGAATCGGCCTGATCGTCTACTTCACCTACAGCGTGAAGCATAGCCGAGTGCAGGCGCTCACAAAAGGCAGCGGTCAGTGATGAGTGGCGAGTAACTTCGAAAAGGGCTCTCCGCACGCGCGGAGGGCCTTTTGTTTTAATATCGGTCGTTAGTCGATAGTCGTTCGCAAAGTGCGGGTTGCGCGTGACGGGTGTCTTGCTAATTGCTAACGGCTAATTGCTAACGATCGACGGCTAACGCCGCTTTTATGAAAATCGTTTCCGCCGAAGAAATGCGAGCCATCGATCGCGCAACCAGCGAGCGCTTCGGCGTGCTTTCTCTCACGCTGATGGAGAATGCGGGCGCGGCAGTTGCCGACTACGTGCTCGCGCACTATGCAGCAGCCGATCGCATTGTGGTTTTCTGTGGGAAAGGAAATAACGCTGGCGACGGGTTCGTGGCGGCGCGCCGGCTGTATGAGCAGGAGAAAAAGCTCGAGGTGATACTGCTGGCCGACCCCGCCGATCTACGCGGCGATGCCGCTGCGATGCTTGGTAAGTTGCCGTTCCCGGTCATCGCGGTTCATTCCACCGAGGAGTTGAAAAGTGCACGCGTGCGATCAATGTTGCAGGGCAATCTGTTTCTCGATGCAATTCTCGGAACAGGTTTCAAGCCCCCGGTGAGCGGACTCTATGCGGAAGCAATTGCAATCATGAACCAGAGCAAAGTTCCCGTGATCGCCATCGACATTCCTTCCGGCGCAGACGCGGATGCGACGGGAACACAGTCCGGTATGAGTGTGCGAGCCGATGCCATTGTCACTTTTACCGCACCTCGCCCAGCCCACGTATTCAGCGCCATGACCACAGGATCGACCGTCGTGGCCGACATCGGCTCCCCACCAGAGGCAGTCGTCTCCTCGCTGAAGTTGAATGTGATCACTGCGTCGGACGTTGCTTCGCTGGTAGCCCCGCGTCCGACGGAGTCGAATAAAGGCAGTTACGGACACGCGCTGGTGGTCGGCGGATCGCTTGGGAAAGCGGGAGCGGCAGCGATGGCCGGGATGGCGGTCTTACGAGCAGGTGCCGGCCTCTCAACCGTCGCGACCGCCAAGTCTGTATTAGGAACCGTGGCGGGATTTCATCCGGAGTTGATGACTGAGCCATTGGCCGAGACGGATTCTGGCACGATTTCGCCCAGCGCGGCGGATCGAATCACCGAGTTGGCGAAAGGGAAGACCGTTGTGGCGATCGGGCCTGGGATTTCACGAGAACCCCAGACCTCTGCTCTGGTGCGGAGTTTGATTGCGAAGCTTCAAGTTCCAATCGTGCTCGACGCCGACGGCCTGAATGCGTTCGAAGGCCACACGGATGAATTGAACGGCAAGGGCCGAACGCTGGTGATCACTCCGCATCCGGGAGAAATGGCGCGCTTATCAGGACTGACGATTGCCGATGTGCAGAAGGATCGATTGGGAGTGGCGCGGAAGTTCGCGCGCGAGCATGAGCTGATTGTCGTGCTCAAAGGCCATCGCACGTTGGTGGTTCAGCCCGACGGTGAAGCGTGGGTGAATACGACGGGTAATCCTGGCATGGCGACCGGCGGCACAGGAGACATTCTGACGGGGATGGTTGCAGGGATGATCGCGCAGCATCCGAAGGATGCTTTTCGGGCAGTGCTTGCGGCAGTGCACCTGCACGGGCTGGCCGGAGACGTGGCGCGTGAGAAGTTAGGCGAGCATTCGTTGGTAGCGACGGATTTGCTACGAGGATTGCCGCAGGCTTTTCGCCGCACTCGAGAGATGGCTCAGGAAAAGTTGGCTAGCTGGGGCCGCTGACGCAGGGCCACCATCCGCTTTTACCACTGTGCGACGCTTACCTCGAAGCTGGCAAACGAACAGTCTTTCCCGAAGCCGCGGAGCGCCGCGCGGCATCCAAAATCTCCGTCACGGTGATATTCGTATCCAGAGATGACGGTCCGTCTGGCTTCATTCCATCCATCACGACAGCTTTCAAATAGGATAGCGAGTTGTCGTACGGTTCGGGCACCGGCTTGGCTGCGATCTGCTCTTCCTGGCCACCCGCGCGCCGTACACGAATGTCATCCCGCTTGACGGTGATCACGTAGCCAGTCTTTCCGTACACTTCCATGTCCTTGCGGTCGAAGGGCCAATTCCATGATGCTTGCACGATAGCTTGGGCCTTCGGATAAGTGAGAACGATGGTCGCTTCATCATCCACGTGCGGGTAAATCTCAGGCTTAATCTGTTGCGTGACAGCAGTCACCGTTTCCGGGCGCTGACCGTCCATCAGCCAGGTCATCAGATCGGCGCCATAGCATCCGAAATCAAAGAGTGCGCCGCCTCCATCTAGTTTTGGATCGGTGAGCCACGCCAGGAACTCCGGTGCCACGTTGATTTCCTTGGGCCCGCTGTGCCCATCGTGGACGACGACCTTGCGCACATCGCCCAATGCGTGCTCATGCACCAGGTCATAGGACGCGCGGTTGCTGGCGTACCATGTGGTCTCGTAATTGACGAGAACCTGAATCTTACCAAGGTCGGCGGCCTTTTTTATTGCGAGCGCATCATCGAGGCTGACCGCCAGAGGCTTTTCCATCATGACGTGTACGCCACGTTTAGCGCAGACTTCCACTACGCGCCGATGGTCATAAGTATTTGTGTAAACGAGAACCGCCTGCGGATGCGTTCGGTCGAGCATCTGCTCCAGGCTTGGGAATAGCAAGCCGTGGTCGAATCCGTAGTGCCCGGCATATTGTGACGCAAGCTTCTCAGCTGGTTCGGCGATGCCGACGATCTCAATTAGTGAACTGTGAAGTGAGTGATCGAGGAATCCTTGAACATGTCCGTGAACCAATCCGACAATGCCGACACGGAGCGGAGCAGTCGTCTGTGCAGGCGCCTGACTCTGGGAGTGCGTAACCGCGAATAAAACAAATGCCGGGATTAGAAACGACAAAGAACGCATGATGTTCTCCGAGAACAGTTCTCCAGAACCTGGATGGCGGAAGGCAACATATTAAACGGAGTTGCTTCGAAGAAGAAATTGCTCGCACTCGCTTTTATTCTGCCGTGAACCGCTCGTGCCGAAGTACATTATCCAAACAGTAAACATCATGCTAAATACCCATATCGCTTGGACTTGTACCCTCCGAACCAAGCCAGCACCGCGGGATTTCGGCCATCTGCTTCCGTAATCTATTAGTTATTGCGCTCGCGGTGAGATAGTTCGATCAGCTTATGACCCACTTCCCCCAACCGCACTCATCGAGGCGCGCGGCCCGGGTCCAGCTTGGCGAATCTGTCCTGGCTGCGATCCGATTAGAAGATGGCCGGCGTACAAAAGCCAAACTTCAATCCATTTCGGCGACGGGCGGACTCCTGCAATTGCCGCGAGCGCTCGGCAGCGGTGCCTTCGTTGAACTTGCGTTTCAGACGCATTCGGGCCCGGTGCACGGCATGGCTGAAATCCTCAGCCCCATGCGCAAGACGACGGCTGGTGTGCTGCAGCCATTTCGCTTCGTCGCGCTCGAGGATGACGACAACCGCCGCCTGCGCACTTCGCTCGATCACGTCGCCGACCGAAGCTGGCTCGGAAAATCCTCACTCGTTAACGTGCCGAGGACGATCTAGCGCGCTCTCGTTATACTGGTCGTGGTCCGTGAACCATGCTGCGACCGGGTTGCGAGATGACGAGCGAGATCACCACAAATTCAGCTGAAGAGACGATCGCCTTCGGACGCACCCTGGCCGAAATGCTGGCGCCTCCGAAGCTGGTGCTGCTACGCGGCGACCTCGGCGCGGGAAAAACCACGCTGGTCAAGGGAATCGCCGCTGCCTTCGAGGCCGCGGAAGAAGAAGACGTCACCAGTCCCACCTTCACGCTGGTGCACGAGTATCGCAGTCCGCGAGCCAACCTTTATCACATCGATCTTTATCGCATCGACACGCAGCGGGAGTTGGAGACTCTAGGGCTCGATGATCTGCGGGCCGACAGCAACGGCATCTTGCTGATCGAGTGGGGAGAGAAATTTCCGCGTCTGCAGCGGGAGCGGGATGTGGAGATTTCTCTTGAGCGTCAAGGTGAGAATGGACGTAAGATCACCGTCGTGAGCTAGATCATGAAAATCATCAAGTCTTTGCTCTTGCCACTGCTTATCGCAATTCTCATATCGTCCCTGGCTGCCCAACAGGCGGAGTGGTGCAAGAAGCTGCCCCGCGCGGCCTACAGCAAGTTGGCGCGGGTTCCGATCGCGGACCCGTGGTTTGAGGTGTACGCGCTTCGCCCCGGAGTATTCGCAATCTACGAACCGCACCAACTGGAAGAAGTGATTTCGTATTTGATCCTTGGTGACGAGAAAGCGGGTGACGAAAAAGCGGGCGGCGGCAAAGCGCTGCTGTTCGATACCGGAATGGGCATCGGCAATATTCAGGCTGTGGTTGCCGGATTGACCAAGCTTCCTGTGAGCGTCGTGAACTCGCACACCCACAACGACCACGTGGGGGACAATTGGCGGTTCAGCGACGTCTATGGCATGGATACCGATTTCACGCGAACCAACGCCCGCGGGTCGACAGCGGACGCGCAAGCGGAACTTGCCTCAGATGAACTCTGTGGAGCCCTGCCTGCGGGCTTCGACGCCAAGTCGTATGCCACCAAGCCGTTCCACATCACTCATTGGCTGCACGACGGCGACAGGATTGAACTGGGCGGACGCATGTTGAAGGTAATCGGCACGCCCGGCCATACACCCGACGCCATCGCACTGCTGGACGAGAAAAACGGTCTGCTGTTCACCGGAGATTCGTTCTACCTCGGCCCAATTTATCTCTACCGTCCGGAGACCGATCTGGACGCCTATGTAGCCTCGATGCAGAAACTGGCCGCGATGGCTCCGCATCTTCAACTTCTCTTGCCGTCGCACAATACGCCAGTCGCCGATCCCAGCTATCTTCCAAAGGTGGTTGCAGCAATCCAGCAGGTTCGGCGCGGAGAAGTGAAACCGGTTGCGAACGATTGGAAGCACGAGTATTTGTTCGATGGGTTTTCGTTCTTGATGCGCTAGAAGGGAACACTCAGCCATCGGGAGTTGACGGAGAAAGCGCGCGTATTTTTTTGATTTCCTCCTAGCGTGTCCTGGCAAGATCGGCGAGAATGTCTGCGCGCTAAAATCCATTTGACATGGGAAAATCGCCATGACGACCAATACCCAACTCACGATCCGGGCTCAGGCAAAAGGCGGCATGTTCCTGGGCCCCGATAGTTATAACGGCGCGATCATCACGGTCCGCGATGGCCCCAGCATTCTCGCTGGTCCTGCGTTCACTAACCAGGGCGATTCCGGTACGCGCGCTACTAGCCAAGTTCCGGGATCCTCGCCGTACAAGATTCGGACACCTCTTCTACCCCCAACCACTTATTGGGTGGTAGCTGCGGATACCACGGTCAACTGCATCGCTTCGTTCAATCTCTCAGCACCGAAGATGCTTACCGTCGAAGCTCGCGTGCCGCTGCCAGCCGCGCAGGGCGATCAGATCGCAATCGCCCAAACGATGGTCGCTCCCGGTCCACACCCCAGCCTTCCCGGATTTGTCATCGAGATTCCGGGATTGTGGGTGCAGCCAGAAATTGTGGTGTTGGGAAATCTGGTGAACTTGAAGACGAAAGTTACGATGATGTGCGGGTGCGAAATCAACCTCAACAGCCCGTGGATCCCAAACGACTTTCAAGTCTCCGCGCAAATTGTGAAGCCCACGGTGCAGCCGCCCGTGAACTTGAGTTTCAACTTCAACAGCCAGTACGTGGGACAAACTGAACTCGGTGCCGGCAATTATACGGCGGAGATCAGTGCGCGGCAGATCAGCATTGGAAACGCAGGGAAGGCGACAGTGCAGTTTCAGATTCAGCCGTGAAGCAACCTACTTATTGGTTTTCATCAGGATGAGGAAGGGCATTGGGTGGCGGATTTAGCTTGTGGCCACACGCAACATGTGCGGCACGATCCGCCGTGGCAAAGCCCGGCCTGGGTGATTACCGAAGCAAGTCGAGCATCGAAGATCGGAAGCGTGCTGGAGTGCAAGAAATGCGACGAGGAAAAGGTCGAAGCGCCGCCAGACTACTAAGGCGATTCCTGCGAGCGGCTCAGAATCCCATGATGTTGTAGCCGCAATCGACATAAATTACTTCGCCGGTGATGCCGCTGCTGGCGTTGGACGCGAGGAAGACTCCGGTTGAGCCGACTTCGTTTACGTCGACGTTGCGGCCGAGCGGGGCGCGTTCGGCGTGAGTCTTATGCATGTCGCTGAAGCCGGCGATGCCGCGCGCGGCAAGGGTTTTGATCGGTCCTGCCGAGATGGCATTTACGCGAATGTTTTTCTTGCCTAACTCATACGCGAGATAACGCACGCTACACTCAAGGCCGGCTTTGGCCACGGCCATCACGTTGTAGCGAGGGACAACTTTCTCTGAGGCGTAGTAGGTCATCGTAAGAATGGATCCGCCGTCTTCCATCAAAGGCGCGGCGGCGCGGGCTACCGCGATCAGCGAGTAGACGCTTACGTCGAGTGCGATGCGGAAGCCTTCGCGCGTGGTGTTGACGAAGTCTCCCTTGAGTTCGTCGGCGGGGGCGTAGGCTACCGAATGCACAAGAGTGTGCAACTTGCCGTGCTTCTCTTTGAGCGTGGCGAAGAGGCGGGCGATTTCTTCGTCTTTGCTGACGTCGCACATGTAGCCTTCGGCGCCGGGCAGAGAGAGAATCAGGTCTTTCGCTTCCTGCTCGAGGCGCTCGTTCTGGTAAGTGATGGCGAGCTTCATGCCGGCGGCGTGCAGTCCCTGCGCGATGGACCAGGCGATCGATCGCTTGTTGGCGACTCCGAAGACGACGGCAGTACGGCCCTGCAGATCAGCGGACATGAGTGCTCCTTGGAATGGGAAAGAATAACAGCGAACGGCTTCCATTCACCACAGAGACACAGAGAAAACAGATAATAGGAAGAAGCAACTAATGCTTTCTCCGTGACTCTGTGTCTCTGTGGTGAATGGGTTTTCATTTTGCTGCGCTGATTTCTTCTACTGCGGCTGAGGTCTCCACCGGCCAACTGGCGGCCACAAATGCCAATCCATACACGCAGGCCAGAATCGCGAATGCCGACACCAGTTCGATTTTGTGTGCAGCAGCGCCGACGACGAGCGCCAGCACGAGTTGCAGAAATGTTCCGAAAAAATAGAAAGCATTCTGCACACGTCCCATCAAATGCGGCGGGACCATTTCCATTAAGCTGGTGTTCATGGCGATGCCGCCGACGCCGCGCGCGGAGCCCATCACTCCATAGAGCAGAATCGCCGCGACCAGCCAGTGCGAAATCGGCGCACAGACTACGCACGCCGACAGTAGAGCCATGGAAAATGCAACCGAGCGGCGCCCGCCCAGGCTAGCGATGATGGCGGGAGCATACAACGCGCTGAGGAATGCGCCGGTGCCCCAGCCGGCATTGAGCCAGCCGTAACCGACGGCTCCGGCATGGAACGTGCGCTCGCTCAGCGAGGGAGTAACCACGACCCCGGTAATCATAGCTCCAAGAAACAGCGCCCAGCTGATGCCCAGCAGGACGACGGCGCGATGATCCCGAAGGAAGTGAAGGCCTTCGCGCATCTCGCGCCAGAAGCGCTGAAACTGACTTTCCGCGGCGCGAATGTCGGCGCGCAATTCTTCCGGGCGCAACACCACATGACGGCCTTTGCGCACGGCGAAATAGCAGACAAACGAGACCACATAGGTGGACACATCAATCAGCAACACCCCGCCCAGACCGATATGGTTGTACATGAAGCCGACGATCGAGCCAGCGATGAGCCACCCTCCCTGCACGCCGGCCAGGAGAAAAGTATTCGACTGCACGAATTCGCCCTCCGGCGTGAGCTCCTGGATGAGCGCGGTGATGGTCGGCCAAAACATCCAGAAACCGGCTGCGACGAGGGTGTTCATCAGATAGAGTTGCCAAACCTGCACGCGATGTCGAAAGGCAAGAATCGCCACGGCCACGATGATTACGGCACGCACTGCATCGAGCCACATAACCAGCAGCCGGCGGTCTTCGCGATCGATAAGGACGCCGGTGAAGGGAAGCATCAGCATCGCCGGAAGCGTCTGCAAAACGGCGAAGGTGCCGAGCGCCATCTCGGAATGGGTGGCCTGCAGGATGTACCACGCTACTGCGGCCGAATTCATCCCGCTGCCCAACATGGAGATCACGTTAGCGGCAAAGACAAATCGCAACGGACGCTGGCCCAGGATGGCACGCATCTTTCTACTTTAGCGGAAGCGCAGGCGGGATTCACCACCGCCCTCACTGCTAACGTGTGATCCCGGCCCTTGCATGGGAATGCATTCGGCGATAGGATTCGCTTGCTGTTGCTAGTGTCGTTCCACTTCTCGTCTACGGCGGAGGTGACGTATGAAACGCCACGCACGGTTGCTGCATTTAGTCTCCTGTTTTCTTTCTCTCGCGTCTCTGTTCCTCTCTGGACAGGCCAGTGCCCAGACAGACAAAATCGTAATTCCCGCGGGCACACCTGAAGACCATGATTTGCAAGCCATCTCGAACGAGCCGGACGCTGCGAAGAAGCTAACGATGTATCAGGATTTTGTGGCGAAGTACGCGTCGAACCCGGCTGCGGTGGCCTATGGCGATTGGCAAATCTCGCAGGCTTACCAGACCACCGGCGATTTAAATAAGGCACTCGAGTTCGGAGACAAAGCCCTTGTGGGCAGCCCACGCAATTTGGATATCGTTGTCTCGCAGGCCAACATCGCACAGCAGGCAAAGGACAACGCCAAGTTGATGGACTATGCCGCGAAGGGCGGCGAAATTTGCAGCTCGATCAGCAAGCAGCCCAAGCCGGCGGGAATGAGCGACGAAGAGTTCAGCAAGCAGGTAGCGGAGGACCAGAGCGCAGCAAAAAACACATGCGACTTTCTTGAGTCGGCGGGCTTCAATGTGATTGCCGACGAGAGCGATGCCAAGAAACGCATGGCCTACATCGAGAAGTATTCCGCAGCGTTTCCGGACTCGAAATTTCAAGATCAGGTTTCGAGCTATGCCATGTACACGCTGGGTCCGGGCCAGTTGAACGATCAGGCGCGGCTTTTCGCCTATGGAGAAAAAACGCTGGCGGGAAATCCTAATTCGTTGCCCGCGCTGTTGTTGCTGGCGGGAAGTTATGTCGACGACGGGAAGCCTGCAGATCTCGGCAAGGCAATTACTTACTCGCAGAAGGCGATCGCGGTCGCCAAGGCGGACGCGCGGGATGCCGACAAGTCGCGAAAACTCTCGGCGGGAGTGGCGCACTCGACTTTGGGCTACGCCTACATGAAGCAGGACAAAACAGCTCCGGCGCTTCCGGAATTGAAGTCAGCGGTTGCGCTGCTGAAGGGGCAAGACGACCAGCAATACTCCGTTGCACTCTATCGCCTGGGTTTTGCCTACGCCAAGCTCAACAAGGTAAGCGAAGCGCACGATGTGCTGGCTGAGGCGGTGAAGATTCCCGGTCCGTTGCAGGCCATGTCACAGGACTTGTTAACCAAGGTGAATGCGGCACGCGCGAAAGGGAAGTGAGCGAAAGACGATTTCGGACGAAACCAAATGTGAAGGCTGCTCCAGACTGCGCCAGAGCCACGCTTAGACTTCGCTACTCACTGGTTGGCCAAATCGTGTTTATTAGCCTTAGGAGTGAACCTGCGCATGACAAATTCCTGCAGCAGGTTGGTGACAGCATTCGATCCGATCCCCAGTGCGGCATTTTCGAAGGTGAGTTCTGCGCCGTTGCGGTCGTCCGCCGGATAATAGATGTTCGAAATACCGCCCGCAGCCAGACTTCCCAGAATGTTCGAGTAGCCCGGCTGCCAGCGTCCGTTGTCGCCCTTGCAAATTACCGAGTTGGCGATCGCGTACAGAATCCGTGATTGCGTGCTGCCGGTCCCTTTGTAAAAATAGCGAGGGTCTTGCTTGAGCAGCGAAGGGAAAATCGCTCCCCCGATAAACGTGCTCGACGCGATGTCGCCATAGTTGGCGCCAAAGCGTTTGGCATAGCCCTGAGCGCCTTGGCCGTACTCACGAAAGTGGTCTTGCGCCTGCTCGACTCCCGCGGACGCGCCAGCCACCAAAAAGCTGAATGGGTCTATAACTGATCTCGCCGCCAGTTTGAACTTTTGTTTCGAAGTGAGCGGGACTGCGTTAGGAATGTAGCTGACGTAAAAATTCGGAACAATGCCCAGCACGCGCTGCGACTCTTCCACCTTGATTTGCTCTTCAGCGATTTCGATGCGGGAGACTCCCACGTCTACCTCGGTGAGGGCGGAGGCAACGTCCAACGCAATTTGCGGGATCGTCTGGATCTCGCCCGGATGCAGAAGTCCAGAGACTGTCTTCGGCGCAAACCCTGCCGAAGTGATGGTCAGCTTGAAAGGGCCAGGAGCGACACGGGGAAAGAAGAATTCCCCGTCAGTGCCGGATAGAACATCGAGGCTCGGCGACCGATCCGCTGGCGTGATCGTGGCTCTGGCTCCGGCAACGGCGGCTCCGCTCTGATCGACGACGGTGCCGTTGATAGTTGCGGCCGCCGGCTGCATGGGCTGTTCGCCGCTGGTCGAGGATGTGCTCGGATTCGTGGCACTCGATTGTTCCGGACTTAGCGCGGGTGTCTGAGCATTCTGCGCCAGGCAGGGAGACCAGCCCACACCGATACACACGAAAGCCATGAGTGCTGATTTAAACGGGCTGGGCATGAATGATTTAACTCTAACCTCTCTCAAGCTTTCGAACCAAATCACCAAAGGCGATCCACTTCCGCGGCTCCAGCGCTGAGCCGCAAAAAGAGGCTCACCACGCACCAATGGGATATTTTTTCCGTTTCTCAAGCGTATTCAAGACTGGTTCTTCAAACTTGGATGCTTGATGCTAGGAGAGGGGCTGCAAGGGAGGAAATTGAAAGTCAGGGTTTTAACAAATCATCAGACAACAAATGAGCTTTTAACGCGAGATTATGGGCGCGTTCCAGATCACCTGCGGCGACGGCTTGCTTGGACTGATCGACGAACTGTTGAATCTGGGTCACGATCTCTTGCTGGCTGGGAGCGAGTTGGCGATCAGCGATTTTCTTCAAGTTTTCTTCTGTCAGTGCGTTGAGCTGATCTGTGGTGGCGCGCTGTTGAGCGGCCTGCGCACCCGTAGTTTCCCCCGTAAGCTTAATGGTGGGCTCGTCCGTTCCCCCGTTGCGGACCACTTTCTTGGGAGGCGGGCAAGGCTTCTGCGTCGTCGAAGACGTCGTCGCTGAATTACCGGAACCGGAATTCGGAAGGTCTACATCCGCTGGCTTCTTCGAATCGCTCGAGCTGTCAGCCGCCGGGTTCGCCGCGGTAGACGTATTCGCGCAATCGGGGACAGTTTTCCTGGAATGTCTACGAGGCTTGGCCGGCTTCTGGGCTGGGTTCGTTGAATTCTGCGTCTGCCCAGAGGGCGAAGCTGGAGCCTGATTGGGCTGAGAACTTTGTGCCGGTTGGTTCTGTGGCTGCCCTGCGGCTGCCGCGAAGGTGGACGCGCTCGGCGTCAACCATCCGAAGCTCAAAACATAAACGGCAAGGATTGCGGCCAGAGTCATTTTCAATCCTGCTGGAACGACGATCTTCGATCTTACGCTTGTCCAGGTGGTGCGAGGAATCAAGTTGCTGGTTTCGACATCACGGCCTCGAGGTTCGCACCGCCGCGCTGATCCGATCTCAAGCTTGACGTTGCCAGCGGAATGCGAAAGCGGAAGGTGGTTCCTTCACCCTCGGTCGATTCAAACTCGACCGAGCCGTAGTGCCACTGCAGAATCTGGTACGTCTGGGCGAGACCGATGCCATTGCCCTCTTGCTTGGTGGTGAAATACAGCTCGAAAATCTTTTCCTGAACGTCTCGGGGAATGCCCGTACCACGGTCGCGAATTTCCGCGAGAACGATGTCTTCGTCCTGTCGAGCGGAAATGGTAAGCACGCCCCCGTGGGGCATGGCTTGTACGCCGTTGATCACTACGTTGAGCAGGGCTTGCTTCATAAAATCGAGGTCGGCCTTGATGGGCAGCGGTTCTGGCGGCATTTCCTGCTCAATCCTGACTCCGAGTTGCTCGGATTCAGGGCTGGCCAGCAGCGCGACCTCGTCCAGCAGACGGCGCAGGTCAACTTCCACGAGGTGTAGTTCGCGGGCGCGCATGAAATCCACGAGAGTTTGTACAACCCGATCGAGCCGGTGAATCTCGCTGCCAATGATGTCCATGTGGCGGCGCGTGTCGGCGTCCGGAAGTGAGAGCTTGTTTTGCAAAAGTTGCAGATGCAGCACGATGGCATTGATGGGATTTTTGACTTCGTGCGCTACCCCGCCGGTCACGCGCCCGCTCGCAGAGAGCCGTCGGGACATTTCGATTTCGTCGCCGATTCGGCGAACCGACTCGGCGTCGCGCATGATCAATAGCGCACCAATCTGGGTGCTTTTTTCCTGAATAAAATCCATGGAGACCTGCACGTGCCTGCCCGCGGCCGCGATAAACTCTCGTTGCATTAAGGGACGCTTGCGTTCAAACGCGTCCAACACCAGGGCTCCCAAAGGAGTATCCCGCAAGAAAATCTCCGACGCCGTTTTGCCGAGCAATTCGGCGCGAGGCCTGCCCAAAAATCGCTCAACGGGCGCGCTCACCAGCACGACTCTGAAGTCCCTGGTGAAAAGCATCAACCCGTCTTGCAGCTTCGACATCAGCTGATCCACATTGTCTTTCAAAGCCGCGAAGATCTCCTTGCTGTCTCGCATCTGGCGGCCGATGTTGGCAATCTTTAACGTGACCAGGCCAAACTCGTCGTGCTCCGATTCTTTGCCGGAAAGTTCCTCATCCGCCCCAAGGCCGACATTGTCGAGATTCAAGCTGATCTGCCTGAGCGGCCCCAGCGCGAGATTGGATATACCGGCAGCGAGGAGGAGAGAAACGAAAATCGATGCGACCGAAAAATAGACGGCATGCAGCAACGAGGGTGTGATCTCGCTCTTAAGAAGTGTGGTCGAAACCCCAATACGAACTGTACCGTAGGGCCCCCCCAAGTCCAGCGGTTCCAGCACGTCGTACAGCGTAACCGGGTTATAAATCAGACGTAGCTGCTCTCGGAAGCGGGCATTCTTCACCTTCAAGAAATTTGGCCGGTTGGCAACTTGCTTTCCGACGGTCGGAGTGTTCGTGCTAATGATCGCCTTGCCATTCAAGTCTACAAAGGAAACGTCGTAGATGAAGGGCCAGGAGTCCCGGTCCAATTGAATATTGTTTAAAAGGTTGGTATCCGCCTGCAGGTTTTCGGTGATGGCAATCCGCATCGCGGCCGCATTATTTGTATCGACGCGCGTACTGCTGAAATCGGGCAAATCAAGATTCGCGAGGTAAGCGAGCTGTTTGGTGCGAGTCGCAGCGATAGTATAAGCATTGTCGATGCGCTGCCGAAGCAGCACCGAAATGTAGAGGTACGAAAAAGCTGTCACCATCACGGTGACCATGAAGGTGATCGCGAGCACGATGATGGTTTTGCGTCGCATGGGAAACAAGTAGTCAGCGATCGAGTAATTAGCTATCAGTCGCTCGGGTCAGCCGAAGTGGCGGAGTAGCCGGCTATCGATAAACGGGTTGTGGAATTCTATCCAAAACCCAAAGGCTGACAGCTCGGCAAATCACAATGACACTCATAGCCCCTCTTCCTTGCCGGGGACCGTCTCCGCTGGACTACTTCCGTATTCTTTAAGTTTATTATGCAAGGTTTTCAGGCTGATGCCCAGAATTTCCGCGGCGCGGGTCTTGTTGTTGCTGGTCGATTCCAGAGTCTTCAGGATCAGCATTTTCTCCGCTTCTCCAACTGTTGTACCCACTCCTAAACGAACTGCATCGGGGTCGTTGGCGGAAGCGCGCGGAGATGTGTGGCCAAATCCTGGAGGCAGATGCTTGGTCTCAATCATGCCGCTATCGCAGACAATCACCGCGCGCTCAATCGTATTGCGAAGTTCGCGAACATTCCCCGGCCAGGAATAGGCGGTGAATTGATTCAGCACCGCCTCGCTCACGGCCGCAACTTTACGGGAATGCTTCGTGCTCATTTCTGACACCAGAAGCTGCACCAGGTCGGCGATGTCTTCCTTATGTTCTCGCAGCGGTGGCATATGAATGTTGAAGACGTTGAGGCGGTAATACAAATCGCTGCGCAGTTCGCCGGAGGCCACTGCATCGTCCGGGACTTTATTGGTGGCGGCCAACACACGCACATCCACGGCCGTTTCCACTTTGCTGCCCAAACGGCGCAACTTGTGGTCCTCGAGTACGCGCAATAGTTTGGCTTGCGTTCCTACTGGCATCTCGCCAATTTCATCCAGCAGAATCGTGCCCCCCTCGGCCAGCTCAAAACACCCAGTGCGGCGTTCCAAAGCTCCGGTGAACGCGCCCTTCTCGTGCCCAAATATTTCGCTCTCGATAAGAGTCTCAGGAATTGCGGCGCAATTGATAGCAACAAACGGCCGTTCTCGCCGCGGGCTCAGGTCGTGAATCGTTCGCGCGACCAACTCTTTCCCGGTGCCGCTGGCTCCCGTGATCAACACCGATGCGGTGCTCGGCGCAACCATCTCAATAAGCCTGAAAATCTCCTGCATCTTGCGCGAGGCCCCGTGGAGTTGGCCGAGAGCGCCGGAGTCGCGCAGTTGGCGGCGCGCACTTTCGAGTTCGACCTTCGTCCCAAGCAGGCGGGATGCATTCTGCAGCATCGTCCGCAAGCGGTTCGTATCGATCGGCTTCGTAATGTAGTCGTAGGCTCCCATGCGCATGGCTTGGACCGCACTGTCGATGGTGCCCTGGGCGGTCACCAGGATCACGGCCATCGCCTGAGTCTGCTCGCCCAATTTCGCCAGCAGTTCGATGCCTCCCATGCGAGGCATCTTCATATCGGTTATTACGATCGAAGGTGTCCATTGCTCCGCCTTCTCCAGTCCCTCCACCCCGTCGCGAGCGGTTTCGGCCCGATATCCCCAAGACGAAACTAACTCGGCGAGACCCGTGCGCTCGTTCTCTTCGTCCTCAACGATCAATACTCTCTCGTGGCTCATTCCCCTCGTTCTTACCCTCTTTAAGCGTTCGCTCTCTTGGACCCTGCGGTCCAGCCAGCAAGACTACAACATCGTTGCCCGCCTATGACAGTGCTAGGCAGTATTTCATGTCAATTTGAGACGCGAGCGCACATTTTCCCATTTTCGAAAATTGATCTTTCGCTTTGAGATTGCAATGGGTTAGAATTGCGGGTTCCCAAAGTAACCGGTTCATTAGCCTGCAGTACCTTGTCAACGCGGCGGGCATCGAAGCCCGGGTAAAACCGCGTATCCATATGGAGGACGGAATGTCACTTTGTTATTTGAACAAAGGCCGCGTCGTAATTCTTGGCCTATTGTTTACGCTCGCAGTATCTTTGCTATCGGGTCCCGCATTCGCGCAGAGCGACTCGACTCCCCCCAAGTGGGATTTGTTTGTAGGATATCAATGGCTGCATCCCGGCGGCCAGGTTCCCACACCTTTCAGCAACTTCAATAATCCCACGCCGTATACAGTCCCGGACATGCCTCATGGATTTGGCTTCTCCGCGACTTACAACTTCGACGCCCACTGGGGCCTCGAAGGGGACATCGGCCACAACTGGGCTGCGAGTGGAAGTGGCTCCGGCGTTTACGAATCCACCGGATCGATCGGTCCAAGGTTTATCTGGCGCACGGACAATGCCAATTACTTCGTGCATACGTTAGTCAGCTTAAACCGGGTAAATGTTCCGGGATTAAATCCATGGAATGGCATCGGCGCAATCCTCGGCGGCGGCATGGATCTGCCCATCCGCAAATGGCTGGCGATCCGGTTGTTCGAGGCTGACTACGTCTGGGCGCGCCATGACTATGCTAGTTTTGCGGCGGCGTCCGAGGGCAACAATCTACGCAACCCGTCGTTCGACGGCGCTCGTCTGCGCACCGGCCTTGTGTTCAGTTGGGGCGGCGCGCCGCCTGTAACGCCAGCCGCGAGCTGTTCGCTGCAGCCGACGGAAGTCATGGTGGGTGAGCCGATTACCGCGACGGTCAGCGCCAGCAATTTCAATCCCAAGCACACCGTCACCTATACCTGGACGGGCAACGGAGGCGTGGTCACCGGCAAAGACACGACCGCAACCATCGACACGACAAATGCGGCTCCCGGAAGTTACACCGTCACAGCGCATGTGACCGATGCCAAGATGAAGAGCAACAACGAGGCGAGTTGCTCGGCGAACTACACCGTCAAGCCGTTGCCGCCGAAGAATCCGCCTACCATGAGCTGCACGGCTAGTCCGTCGACCGTGCAGGCCGGCGCAACTGTCACCGTAACCTGCAGCTGCACTAGCCCTGACAGCGTCTCCACATCGGTCGCGAGTTGGACCGCCAGCAGCGGCAACATCTCCGGCAGCGGCAATACAGCTACGCTGAACACCTCCGGCGCAGCTCCGGGTACGATCACCGTCGGAGCGACTTGCACCGACTCGCGTGGTCTTACCGGCCAGGCGACAACCCAAGTGACGGTAGAGAATCCTCCTCCGCCGCCGCCCAAGGCAGCAAAACTGAGCCAGTGCGACTTCCCCAACGAGAAGAAGCCGTGGCGTGTCGACAACACCTGCAAGGCGATCCTGGATGACGTAGCCAAGAACTTGCAGCAGAACCCCGACAACAAGCTGGTAATCGTCGGCAACGCCGAGCCCACGGAGAAACGGAAGAATCTGGCGGCAGAACGCGCCGTCAATTCCAAGTTCTATCTGGTGGAAGGTGAAGCCCAGCAGCACATCGATGCCAGCCGTATCGAAGTGCGCACCGGCAGCGGCGGCACTAAGACGGCCGAGTACTGGATCGTACCTTCGGGCGCGACCTTCGACTCGACCGGCACTGAATCGGTGGATGAATCCAAAGTGAAGAATGTTCCGGATCATCCCAAGCCGGCAGCCAAAAAAGCGGCCGCTAAGAAAGCGCAGTAGCTTCGGCAGCGGAGTCAAAACGGGCCGGTCGGCAATGTCGACCGGCCTTTTCTTCGCTCTGCTACCCTGTTTCGCGATGTCCTTCAGTAACTTGATGGGGCTGGGTTACCCTGTCAGTCTAGGTGCGCATCGAACCATTTCTCCGCTTTGGGGACAAAACCGTTATGAAATTTGCTTGGGTTAAGCTGTTGATGATGTTGACGTTAGTTTCGACCTGCGCGGTCGCAGGAACTCGACAATGGGCCGTTCTTGGGCCGGATGGCGGCGATGTCCGCAGCCTTGCCTACGATCCGCACAACCCGAACCGGGTCTTTCTTGGAACCAGCACCGGCGTGATTTTTGTCTCCGAAGACGGCGGCCATAACTGGGCGCGCTTCGCCAAACTGGGAACCGGCGACGATTATGTGCTCGATCACATCGCCATTAGCCCTGAGAACTCCAAGCATATTTTTGTTTCCGCCTGGAGCGTGCAGGATCAGAGTGCGGGCGACATTTTCCGCACCCACAACGGCGGTAAAGATTGGGAGGCGCTGCCCGCCATGCACGGCAAGTCTGTACGTGCGATGGCGCTGGCGGCATCCGATCCTAAAGTGGTTGTTGCCGGCGCAATCGATGGCGTTTATCGCAGCACCGATGGCGGCAACACCTTCCAGCGAATTTCCGCCAACGATGGCATCGTCAAACAAGTCGAATCCATCGCGGTTGATCCCAAAGATCCCAACGTAATTTATGCCGGCACCTGGCACCTGGCGTGGAAGACCAGTGACGGCGGCGCCAACTGGGCCCACATCAATAAAGGGATGATCGACGACTCCGATGTTTTTTCGATCATCGTCAGTTCCGCGAATCCTTCCGAAGTTTTTGCCAGCGCCTGCTCCGGAATCTATAAGAGCGTCAGCGGTGGCGATCTGTTCGATAAGATCAAAGGCATTCCTTTCACCGCTCGACGCACCCGTGTGCTCAAGCAGGATCCCAGCAATCCGGCGATTGTCTACGCCGGAACCACTGAGGGTCTGTGGAAGACCACCGACGAGGGCAAGACGTGGAAGCGCATGAGCAATCCTGAAGTCGTAGTGAACGATGTGCTCATCGATCCCCGCAACTCGTCGCGCGTTCTTCTCGCGACGGATCGCAGTGGCGTGCTCGCGAGCGATGACGGCACAGCTACATTAGCGTCGTCGAATCACGGCTACACCCACCGCTACGTTAGCGCGATTCTGGCCGACAGCAAAGAAGCCAACACTCTCTACATCGGTGTGGTGAACGATCGCGAGTTCGGCGGCGTGTTCTCGTCTCATGACAGCGGACAGAGCTGGCAGCAGAAGAGTTCCGGTCTGGACGGCCGCGATGTTTTTACTCTGAAGCAAGCCAGCAATGGTACGTTGATCGCAGGAACCAACCGCGGCGCGTTTGAACTTCTTCCCGGCACAACCGCGTGGCATCCCATCAACAGTATCGTCCTCGAGAAGACGGTTTCTCGAACGATCAAACTGAAGAGCGGAAAGACCAAAAAAGTGGATTCCACAACCAGCACTCACTCCGTACTGGAAGCTCGTGTGAGTGATACCGACCTCGGACCGACGCGCTGGTTCGCGGCTACTTCCGCAGGATTGTTCACCAGCAAGGATCATGGCAAGGAATGGATGGGCGGTCCAGTCGCCGGTGAGAAGGACTTTGTTTCGGTGGAGGCGCGCGAAGGAGTCGTTGTTGCCGCTACCCGCTCCAGCGTGCTGGTATCCCAAGATGAAGGAAAGACCTGGCAACACTCTGCGCTTGCCTCCTACCCCATTAATGTTCGTGGCGTTACGGTAGCCCCGGATGGTCAGATCTTTGTGGCCACGCGTGAAGGCGCCTTCCACAGCGGCGATTCCGGCCTAAGCTGGAACCACGTTGTAACCGGGTTGCCCGACAAGGACATCACGTCGGTAGCCTACGATGGCAGCCACAAGCGTCTTCTGGCGACCAGCGGCCAAACCGGTGTCATCTTCGAAAGCAACGACGGCGGCAGGAGTTGGCAGCGTGGACCTGACTCAGGTTTCCCGCTACGCCAGATCAGCGTCATCCACGGGCATTATGTTGCGGCAACTCCGTTTGATGGCGTGATCTCGCAGCCGGATAACGAACCACAGAGTGCCAACGCCGGCGGCGGTTCCAACTAGTTTTCCCTCCATTGCTCGAATTTCGCGGAGAGCGGTCACGCTCTCCGCGATTTGTTTGTGCGACGCAATCGCCGCAAGAATCACAATTAATTCGATTCTGGGTTCATCCACCCTTCCTGCGACTCATGCCAGGCAACTTCTACACGAATGCATTGGCGTTGCTGACATATGTGCTTGATTCCGTTGAGGCGGGCACTGGAACCTGACTTGCGACTACTCATGCACTAGCCGTCCGGCAACAATGAATAGCGACGTTTGCACAAAGCAATGCATGCCATAGCAAGGCTTCCGAGAGCCCTAGGAACACGGTTGCTCGGAACCCGGATTCACGGAACCGTCACAGCCGTAATGCTGACTTTCCTTGCTTTCGGTCCAGCCTGCGCCCGGCAGGGAGGTTCTCAGCACGCTGGAGCTAATCTATCGGCAAGTGAAGAAGCGCCGCCGTTTCAACAGGTCCAAAACGTCGCATCAAGTGAGCGCACATTAGCCATTCCGCAGGATTCCAAGCCCGCCACTGTCTTGCCTTTCCATGCAACCCAACCCTGCATCCTGCCCTCGGGCACCTTCCTGACAGTAAAGTTGGATCGCTCGCTTGTGCCGGGGAGAGTACATGCGGGAGACCCATTCCTGGCAGCAGTCGCCGGACCAATCCAGATCGATGGCCACACCGTCATCGATTCAGGTACACAAGTCACCGGACGGGTCGAGTCCGCCCAGGCATCATCGCCACGCCTTGACCGTTCAACCAACTCCAGCATGAATCGGGGCAAAGGCTACGTGCAACTGACTTTAACAGCCATTGTCGTCGACGGAAAACAGCTTCCACTGCAAACCGCGAGCCTGTTTGCACGCGGAACTTCCCCGCAGTCGAACCCTTCTTCAAGGCGAATCGACACCGACCTACAATCCGAATCCGACAGTGTCCGCGTTCAGAAGGGTCGGCGTCTCACCTTCCGCTTAATCGCTCCAATCACGGTGGATGAGCCCCACGCCGTTGCGACTTTGGACGCTCCTAAAGACTAGCTGGCCTTAGCGCGATAGGCCCATCCCAATTGCCCGAACCCAAACGCAAGAGTTATTTAAACACTCTTACATTTTCCGTTAAGTGAAAGAAAATAGGGCCGTTCGCTCGATTTTCCACAGAATTGTCTCAGGTCTAGGTGACGTCTGCCCTTCGCAGTGTCAGATTGGGCCTCCTATAGTGGGATCGAAATAGGAGAGCCCGAGTAGCAAAACCTACTCGCGCTCCCGTTTCGGGAACACCGAGGTATCGCGTACGTAATCTCGGGTTCCATTCGGGATTCGTCCCGCCGCACAGTATCAGTATGAGCACTGCAGCCCCGCTGCCCTGGCAGGAACCCGGTGCAAGAGAGAGCGCAAAGACGAATTTTCGCGCCATCTTCGATCACGCTCCCATAGCCGTGGCCCGCTGCAACCCACAAGGGGAAATTCTCGAAATGAATCCTGCCTTTAAAAGCAGCTTGAAGGACGATGCGGCCGTCAAACGCGGGTCGCTTTTCGCCGAATTGGTCTGCCAGCAGGACCGGGAAAAAACAGAATTCTTGTTTCGCCAGTTACGCAACTTTGAACGAGAAAGTGTCTCGATTCCGGCGAGCGCTTCCCCCGATGGGAGCTCAGGTGCAAGTTGGACCGCATGGCGGTTGCCCGACGGCAGCAATGAATCTGAGTTTGACGTTCTGGTGGCCCGGCACACCAGTGACTCCGAGGTTGGCAGCGGAAAGAGCGAACTTCCGGAAGAGGAGAGCCTCGTCCAGGCTCAGCGATGGGAGGCCGTTGGCCGCCTGACCGGCGGCGTGGTGCATGACTTCAACAACCTTCTGACTGGCGTAATGCTGTACTGCGATCTGCTGCTCTCCAGCCTGGATCATCAGGATCGAAGGCACCGTTATGCCGACGAGATTCGCGGAGCCATCATTCAGGCCAGCGGACTGGTTCAGCAGTTGCTGGTTTTCGCCCGGCCCCAGTCCGCGCAGCTTCGCACCCTCTGCCTCAACCAGATCGCCGCGTCCATGCAGGATTTATTGACCCGCCTGATCGGAGAAAACATAACTCTCGACTTACGCCTCGATCCGCAGTTGGGCATGGTTAAGATTGACTCGGCGCAGGCGCAGCAAATTTTACTCAACCTCGTGCTTAATGCACGCGATGCGCTCCCCGAAGGCGGCCGCATCACGGTCCAAACCAGCAATTGTAAGTTTCAGCCTTTAGACGGGCAGGCCCGAAGCGCTGGCGATTTTCCCTGTGTGCTCATCGTGGTTGCCGACAACGGCCGCGGGATGGACGCTAAGACTCGCAAGCGTCTTTTCGAGCCCTTCTTCACCACCAAAAGCTCAGGCAAAGGCACGGGTTTAGGATTAACCACCGTTCGCAGTATCGTCACGACCAATCGCGGCTTGATCCACCTCGAAAGTGAGCCCGGCCACGGTACGCGGGTGATGATTCTATTTCCCCGAACCTCCATTTCTACTGATCAGGATTCTGCTGTCTCCGACTTCGCCAATCCAAATTCTTCAACCTCCCCGCTTTCAGACTCACCTTCCCCCCACTTGTCTTCACCATTTCAGGAAATCAAGAAGGAATCCATCTTATGACGTCAACAGCCGTAAGCCCCATCGTTGCTCCTCCTCAGATACTGGCCGCCAACTTTCTGAACCTCCTCATCGTCGACGACGAGCGCTCTATTCGGGATGCCTGTCGCGAAGTCGCGCTGTCCCTCGGTTTCACTGCTCACGTCGCGGACTCGGCGGAACACGCCTACCGTTTGTTGCAGACTCACAATGTCGACGCCATCCTCCTCGATCTTCGCTTGCCGGGCGCAGGCGGCCTCGAAGCCCTGGGTCGCATCAAGGCCCAGAACCCGGAAGCGCTCGTGATTGTCGTTACCGGCTACGGCACGGTGCAGTCGGCAGTGCAGGCCATGAAGCATGGCGCTTACGAGTACGTTACCAAGCCATTCAGCGCCGACGAACTCAGAATCCTGCTGGAACGCGTTTCCAACCATCTCAAGCTAAAGACCGAGAACCGCATGTTGCGCGAGAAGCTTAAGTCCCGCCAGGGATACGGCGGCCTCATCGGCCGCGCTCCGGAGATGGAGAAGCTTTACCGCATCATTGCCAAAGCCGCCAGCAGCTCTCATCCCGTCCTGATTTTGGGCGAGAGCGGCACCGGCAAAGAGATGGTCGCTCGTTCCATCCATTATTCCGGACCGTTCCGCGACAAGCCGTTCATCCCCGTCGATTGCGGCTCGCTCGTGCCTACGCTCATCGAAAGCGAATTGTTCGGCTACGTGAAAGGCGCATTCACCGGCGCTAATCAGGCGAAAGACGGGCTGCTTGCCATTGCTGAGGGTGGAACTGTATTTCTTGACGAAGTTGGGGAACTTCCCGTCGATCTGCAGGCCAAACTTTTGCGCGCGCTTCAGGAAAAAGAAATTCGTCCCGTCGGCAGCACCCGCCGCATTCCCATCAACGTCCGCATCCTGGCCGCCACCAACCGCGACTTGGAGCAGGCCGTGACCGAGGGCGCCTTCCGCCGCGATCTTTATTTCCGGCTCAACGTTTTGAGCCTGCGCATTCCGCCTGTCCGAGAGCGCCGCGAGGATATCCCGTTGCTCATCGCGCATTTCATGGAGCGTTCCTCGCGCGCTTCCGGCCAGGACAAAATTCTCAGCGACGATGCCCTCAAAGCTATGTTGGCTTATGACTGGCCGGGCAACGTCCGCGAACTCGAAAACTGTCTGGAGCGCACCTGCGCATTTACCAGCGGCCCTGTAATCAACGTCCCGGACTTGCCCCCGGCGATTGCCCGCACGCAGACTCCACTCGCAGGCAACGGCAATGGACACAGCCAGAAACGGATCGTGCCCATGGCAGAGCTGGAACGCCAGAGCATTCTCAACGCCATCGCCGAACTGAACGGTGACAAGTTGCAGGCCGCGCGCCTGCTTGGCATTGGCAAAACAACTCTGTACCGCAAGCTGAAGGACTACTCAGCACAGACATAAGAACTAAAGGTCAAAGATCGAAGTAGCATGGGGTTCAAATCGTGATTTGCAGGGTTCAACGATTGTTGAACTTGCCAATGTCCGCTTATGAAACCAATCAAGTTCAGAGCGTTCCGTAACGGGAAGAACACAGCTGCCGTCGATCCCTAAGCCTTGTCTTTTCAGTGACGACAGTAGTGGTCGCGTGCGTGCTATAGAAAGCGCATGATTTTACTCATAACACCTTCGGCGCGCGGTCTAGAGTGCGCTGCCAGCCTGAAAGCCGACACCGGGAATGAAACTCACTGGGCTGAAAGCCTGCAGCAGGCTATGGTCCAGTTGCGCGAGCAGTCTTACACCGCCGTAGTGATCGACCAGTTTCTTTTGGAAAACGAACCCAGCGAAAGCGACCTGGTGCTCGATCATCTTGGCACGGCCTTTCCTGTCTACTTGAATTTCGCGGTCAGCGGTATGGAGCGGCTGTTGCGCGAAGTTCGCTCCGCGCTGCACCGCCGCAAACGTGAGGAAACCCAGGCCCGCCGCTCCGTCGAGGAGCAGTTTCGCAGCAAGATGTGCGAATCTCTCACGGTCATGCTGCTTTCCTGCGAACTCGCCATGTCTGTGCCAAACGTCCCCACTCCCGCCGCGGAAAAAATCCGCACTATCGACAATCTCGCGCGCGAAATGCGCCTCAGGCTGGGCGCAAACTGACCAGCCACTCCGCGTACTCCAATTCCTTGTTCCGTTCCGCATGAACAAACGACTGACGAGACCGCGCAAAACCGCAAAATAATTCCCCAGGCCATCCCCAATTCGCACTAGAATAGTCGGGCAACATGCCGGAATCCCGCATGCGGTGCGGGTTTACCCATTCTCAGGAGGCTCTGTGCACGTACTGGTTACAGCCGATACGATGTCGGACGCCTGGCTCTATACCCGCGAATTGGTCACCGGCTTGGTGACGCGCGGGGTGCGAGTCACCCTGGTCAGCTTCGGCGAGATCCCACTTCCCGAGCAGACTTCCTGGATGGATCTTCTTCACGGCCTCGACTACCGGCCTACCGCATTCCGCTTGGAGTGGATGCACGAATCGCCGCACGACCTGCCTGAGTCCTCAACATTTCTCGCGAACCTGGTCCGCGAAGTACGTCCCGACGTGCTTCACCTTCACCAGTTTTGCTATGGCGATCTGCCGGTGGACGTGCCCCGCATTGTGATGGCGCACGGCGACCTCATTAGTTGGAGCGAGGCCGTGCAAGGCTGCACGCCGCGGCCCTCGCGCTGGTTAAAGTGGTACCGGAATACTGTCATTGAGGGCATCGCCGCTGCCGATGCCGTGGTCGCACCCTCGGCCACCATGCTCGATACGATTCGCTCCACCTATGGCTGGCCGCGCCGTGACTTGGTGATCTATCCCGGGCGCAACCCGATCTTCTTCAATCCCTACGTCAGCAAAGACGAGTCTGTGCTCTCTATCGGCCGTCTCGTCGATGCCGGCAAACAAGTCTTCCTCCTCACCCAACACTCGCTGCCGATCCCTGTATGCATCGTTGGCGCTGAGCAAACTGTGCCTTTGCCGCGCGTTCCCATCCGCGCCGATGTCAAAGTTTCCACAAGCACTCACAGCGTTGCCATCCGCGGCCCGCAAACCGAAGCGCAAATGCGCGCGCTCTACAGCCGCGCCGCAGTCTATGCCGCTACGCCTCGCTATGAACCGCTCGGCCTCTCAGCCCTGGACGCCGCATTTTCCCGCTGCGCCATTGTTGCCAATGACATCCCCAGCTTCCGCGAAGTCTGGGGAGATGCGGCGCTCTACTTCCGCACCAACGACGCCAGCAGCCTCGCGCAAATTCTCCGCCAGCTCGATGCCGACCATCCTCTGCGCCACGCCTACGCTGATCGTGCCTTCGCCCGCGCCCGTGAACGCTTCACCGCCGCCCGCATGATCGACAACTACCTCGACCTTTACCGCAGCCTCATCTCCGCCAACACCCTCGCCGCGTAGTCGCAGAGCGAACCTCGCACCGCTGCCCTGCTCATGTAGGGACAGCCGCCCCGGCTGTTCAGCGGCCCAGCCTCATCGGGCCGCTAGTCCTTTGCCGCGACACTTACCCCTGCCTGATGTTATCTTTGTATCCTTACTAGAATCCCGTAAGGTTGGAGGAATAATATGGCTCAAGTAAAAATCACTATCCGTCCCAATGGTCCCTACCGCGTCGAGGCGCCCGAGGGCTCGGTTGAATTGGTCGACGTCAATGGCACCCCCTATGACCTCACCGGTAAGCCCGCATTTTCGCTCTGCCGCTGCGGTGGTTCGGTGAACAAACCCTTCTGCGATGGCACCCACAGCCGAATCGGATTTCAGGGCGCGGAACTGGCAGTCAAGAAAGCCGATGGCTAAATCGCGTTGTTCCTGACTTGTGAACCATCCTATGAGCGACTACACCGACCACGAACTGGGGATGCACCGCAACATCACGCGCCGTGACTTCCTCAATGGTGTAGCGGTAACCGCCGGCGCTGCCCTCATGCCGTGGCCAGTTTTTGCGGGAGGCGATAGCGATTCCACAAAGTCGCCGGATTACTATCCCCCGTCTCTCACCGGACTGCGCGGTAGCCATCCCGGTTCCTTCGACGTCGCGCATTCTCTTCGCGACGGCACCTTTTTGGATACAGCCGGTTCGCCGCAAGACACTGGCGAGGCTTATGACCTCATTATCGTCGGCGGAGGCATTAGCGGACTCTCGGCGGCCTATTTCTACCGCAAGCTTGCGGGAGCGAACGCGCGAATTCTCATCCTCGACAATCACGACGACTTTGGCGGACACGCCAAACGCAACGAGTTTCGTGTGGGCAATGCCTTTCGCCTTGGTTTTGGCGGCACATATTCGATTGAGAGTCCCGCGCCTTACAGCAAAGAAGCGCGTGGAGTCATTGAGGATCTCGGCGTCGACGTGCCTTCTTATTCCAAGTATCACGACGCCAGCCTCTATCGCTCGCTCGGATTGCATTCGAAAATCTTTTTCGATAAAGAAACATTTGGCGTGGACCGGTTGGTCACCAGTCCCGCCTCGCTCAGTGGCGGCGAGAAAGACTTCCTCACCGCAGAAGGGCTGAAAGCATGGAAAGAGTTTCTGGCAGACGCACCGCTGGCGGCGCAAGCGACGAGTGATTTGGATCGCTTGCGTCACGCCGCAGTCGATTACTTTCCCGGTCTCACCTCCACGGAAAAGAAAGCCAAGCTTGCGCGCATGAGCTACGCGACCTTCCTCAGAGACGTTACCAAGGCTCATGAAGATGTGGTCAAGCTTTACCAGTCGGTGCTGCAAGGGACCTTCGGCCTGGGAATTGATGCAATATCCGCCCAGGACGCCTGGGGAGTCGATCTTCCCGGTTTCGAAGGCATGAAGCTCGATCCCGCGCCCGGCAAGGGAATGAACCGCGACGCGATTCCGAACGAAGAAGCGGAGAAATATTTTTTTCACTTTCCCGATGGCAATGCGACCATCGCGCGCCTGCTGGTGCGCAAGCTGATTCCCGATGCGATCACAGGAAATTCCGCCGCAGACGTGATCATGGCGAAGGCGAATTATGCCAGGCTCGATTCGTCCGCCTCGCCGGTGAAAATCCGCCTGAACAGCACCGCAGTGCGGGTGAAGCACCTCGGTGATATGGCGTCCTCCAAAGAAGTGGAAGTTGCGTACGCGCGCGACGGCAAGGTTTACGCCGCGAAGGCGAAGAATTGCATCCTGGCGTGCTGGCACGTGGTGATTCCTTACATCTGCGAAGGCTTGCCGCAAAAACAAAAAGATGCCCTGGCTTCAGCGCAGAAAGTTCCGCTGCTCTATACCAACGTCGCCCTGCGCAACTGGACGTCGTTCCAAAAACTCAAGACGAATTCGATTTATGCTCCTGGGTGCTATCACACGCGGGTTGGTCTGGATCTGGCGGTAAGCATTGGTGGCTACGAATGCGCGCGCAAGCCGGATGAACCGATCGTGGTTCACATGATGAAGACGCCCTGTAAGCCGGGACTTCCCGCGCGGAACCAGCACACCGCCGGCCGCATTGAGCTTTACAGTACGACCTTCGAAACTATCGAGCGCAACATCCGCCAGCAATTGGCGCGAACCCTTGGAGCAGGAGACTTCGACCCCGCTCGCGACATCGCGGCCATTACAGTCAATCGTTGGCCGCATGGATACGCCTACGAATATAACTCGCTGTGGGATCTGTTCTGGCTGGAAGGCGGCGAAACCCCCTGCGAAGTCGCGCGAAAAACCTTCGGAAGAATTGCCATCGCGAACGCCGACGCGGGCGCTTACGCCTACACAGATGAAGCCATCAATCAGGCTTGGCGCGCGGTAGGAGAGTTGAAAATCTAGCCTTTTCGATTGGACAGTACAGTTCCGGTTGTCATCCTGAGCGAAGCCGTTTTTCAGGCGAAGCGAAGGATCTCGGGCTTAGCCGCCGTGGAGCGTCAGCCAACGGCGTCCCGCGTCGACCCGGCTCGGCATCACATTCGCGGCGTGGTCAAAAGGCGATCGTCCAAACCGTAGAGGAAGTTCATGATAGTGGGCCAGTTCGGTGGCGCAGCCCACCAGCGCGAGAATGACGGCAAGAAAAATGGCAGCGCGGCGCGGCGCTTGCTCTTGCCGCGGAGCCATGAGGGCAATCAGCGCACCCACAATCAATCCCGTGATCAGCCCGCCGATGTGCGCGGCGTTGTCGATCCCCGGCAGCGCGAATCCGAAAATCAGGTTGTAAACGACAAACGCCCCAAGGCTGCGCAGCGTGCCGGAAAGCGCCGCTCGCGGCACGGAAAACTCGCCTAACTTAAACGCCGCAAGCAGCGCGCCCGCCAGTCCAAAGATGGCCCCCGATGCCCCCACGCTCGGCACATAAGGATGCCAGCCCGCGCTGGCCAAACTTGCCCCCACACCGCAGATAAGGTAAATCGCAGCGTAGGTCCAGCCCCCATAAAGCGCTTCGCAGAGCTGCCCCAGATTCCACAGGCACCACATATTGAACGCGATGTGGATCACCCCGCCGTGAACGAAGACGTTGGTCAGCAGCCTCCACCATTCTCCGGAGATGGTAAGAGCTCCGATGTTGGCGCCCCACTGGCCGATCTGCGGCCCGAAATTCATAATGCTCGAGCCTTCCGGTGCCTTGCCCAGTGAGATCTGGACAACCATGGCCACAAATACCGCGACGTTGATGCCAAAAATAATCTGGGTGATCCCAATAGTCGATTCGCCGCGGCGCACCCATGGCGAAGGCATCACCGGCTGGCGCACGTTGTCGGCGACTTCGCCACGCTGCGCAGCTTCATGTTGCACGCACCACTGGCAGATCTTTCTTCCGAAAGAAAAACCAGGTAGCTGACGGCCGCATCGAACGCAGTTTGCCATGGGTTCAGTGTATGAGTGTTAGTAAAAGAGTATCAGCAGTTTGCCGCGCGAGCGAGAATTAGCAGAAGAGAGCTTTCGGCACGCCGTTTCTGGGCCGAAGACCTAGGACCGAAGACCTAAGACCCGAGACCTGGAACCTGCCAGAAGCATTCCGGCTAAGACGAACCTTCACAGGTTCCTAGTCAGCGATTCGCGTGCCTCAGCCGGCAGATGCACGAACGCAGCAGTGGCTGCGGTTCTGAGAGCACTGTAGGTCTGCAATCCGTCAATCTCGCCTGCCGTTCGTAGATGCGAGAGCTTGGGCGTTCCGGTCAGCAATTCGGAACGAAGCAGCAACCAAAACTTAAGCCTGGCTCCTGCCAGCAGGGCATACAGGCGCATCTCAATCGACCTTTCCTGCAAATCGGTCGCTGCGCTGACGCGGCGAGGGTCCGGGTTGTTGCTCTTCTCGGCGACGGCATAATCCACCAGCACCCGGGCATTGTGAGCCATGCGGCGGGTCAGCTCAAGATAAAGACGCATGCGCTTCCGTTGCGCGGCGCGAAACTGGCTCGGGCCCAGCCTCCAGCGGCATTCGAATTCCGAGGCGGGGTCAAGCAGCGACTCAGCCAGCGAAAGATCGACCGGATAGAGGAACGGGATCACATCGTCGACATCGCGCTTGGGGAAGCGCGCCCAGGCGCAGCGCAGCATATAAATGCACGACAGCGCACCCCACGCAACCATCATCCAGGTAAAAATCACAGAGAACATGGCTTAACGCATCCTCCGTAACACATCTTTATAGCGATTTAAATCACCCGGGGAAGGAACCGATAGCTGGGAACTAGTGGTGTCGACTTTTTGCGGCACGCTGAAAAACCATATCCAGATCAGCACGGCAACAGAGTATGCCACAAGTGAGGTCCGTCCCCACAAGAATTTGAATCGTGTTCCAAAATCCGAAAATTTAGTTGTGACTATCAGCATGACAGTGGCGTAGAGCCCAAACCCAGTGGCTACGCCAAATGGGTACTGTCGCCAGCGCAGGCCGAGCACTGGGACTATCGTAACTAACCCAGCGAAGACGATCACCTGGACGAACCGGACGGCGATTTCACCGAGGACAATGTAGAGCAGTAAGCCACTTACCTTCGGCGGGACGGATTGAGCGCGAGCCAAGCTCAGGCCGATTCCTGCAACAAAAACGGCAGCGAAGATCAACAGAGACCGGTTGGCACTGGTCTTGCTTCCGAGGACGGTGCGCAGCACTTCATACATCACCAGCATTCCAAGAATGTCGTAGCCAGCTTCGGTGGCCCAATAGATCACATAGTAACAATCATGGTGGTTATGAACCGCAAAGCGCACCACGTCCGCTACCACCGCGAATGCTGCGTAGGCAAAGAAACACGGAAGCGCAGCGTAGATGCGTCTCCTGACCAACAGCCCCAGCAAAACCACTAGGAGACCGGACGGGATGAATTCTAGGATGTACATGAAGCCGGGAACAGCTTACATCAACCGTTCCCGGTCTTCGAGTGTCATTTTGCTGCTACCGGGCAACTTCAAGGCGCGGCGAATTGGCGGCGCCCGCCGGTGGCATTCCACCTCCGTCGGCTAATGCTGCCGTAGTGAACGACAAAAGCAACAGCGCGACTGCGAGGATACGTTTCATGTTTGATTCTCCTTATAGTGGGGAATTCCCCGGAGATAGTGTAATTGCGGAGAGCAACTATCCATAATTCTTGCTAGGTAGCAGAAGAGGTTAAAGGGATACAGTAAGAAATCGGACTCTTCAACTAGGAAATAACGCTGGGATCGATGCCGAGCGTGCGCGGGATATAGCGTAGAAAAAGATTCATATCGCCCGGGAGCAGCTTACCGCATCTGCCCCGGTTTTCGAGAGTAAATCGTCATGCGCGCGATGTTCCTTTGCCTAAGGCTTCGTTGGTTCCCCAGTGGTGGGCGGAAGGAACGGACCGTCAGCCGGCGGGGCAACTATCAGCTTGGGCGGGTTGCCTGTCGTGCCGGGTGGAAGGAAGGGTCCGTCGGCTAAAGCTGCCGTAGCGAACGACAAAAGCAACAGCGCGACTGCGAGGATCCGTTTCATGTTTTGGTTCTCCTATCGATGGGGAAGTTCCCCGCAATAGTGTACTTGGGGGAAGCAAGTCGAGGCTCTAGGGGTTAGACGGACGAGTGTCAGCGGCTACGATCCGCGATGCGCTAAGAAGCGTCCTGAGCGGACATGTAGCCATCTCAGGCGTGATTTAACCTAGGCAAACCAGGCCGGGGAGCTTACGGCACCCGTTCCCGACCTGGGTACCATTTTACTAGACAGCCGACGTGAAGTGCGTGGTATTGGTTACGGGTGGGAGGCCGATCCCGTCGGCCAGAGCCGCCGAAGCGAACGACAAGAACAACAGCGCGATTGCGATGGCCCATTTCATCTTGGTTCTCCTTATTGTGGGGAGGTCCCCCGCAACAAGTTTACTCAGGAACGCAAGCGAAAGGGCATCTTAAGACCGAGGTGCGCAATATTGCGAGCGTTGACATAGCGAGATCCTTTTCGGTTGGATGGTGCGCAATAGAGCAGGCTACGGAAAACCCACGAATTCGTCTGAGAGGACAGAGGCGCGGCCTTTGGTGGAAGAGCGGCCCCAATATCGATTGGGCCTCAGCCCCGGTGGTCGCTGTTCTTCACTGCACATCGACATATCTCTCCAATAGCTTTGTCATCCTGAGCGAAGTGAGTGCTGGCGCGAAGCGCAGCACTCATGCAGTCGAAGGATCCCTACTAGCTCTCAACTTCCGATGCCACTTCAGGGAGTCCTCTCTAAGAAACTTCGTCAACATTGTGCGAACGCCCTTCTCGGCCTCTAGTACCGCAGGTACTGCAGGGATCCTTCGACTCCATTTGTCTCACGCTTCGCGCGAGACAAATTCCGCTCAGGATGACAGCGCTGCTGGAAGAGCGGTTCAGTTGGGACTGGATTTTAGCTCTGAGTGATTCCCAAGGGCGGATTCTTTGAACTCTGCGAGGGGCGGAAGGACCACATCCAGATCAACAGGGCAGCGTCGTAAGCAGTAAGTGATACAACTCCCCACATATACTCGAAGCTGGCTCCGTAGTCGGAAAGTTTCGTGGTCATCAAAAGCATAATCGTCGCGTACATGCCAAAACCTGCGGCAATACCAATTGAGTGTTGAGGCCAGCGCAGGCTTAGGAGCGGTGTCAGGCTTGCTAATGCAGCGAAAGTAATGACTTGGGCAACGCGAACAGCGACTTGTCCTGTGATAATCCAGATCATGTAATCCTTCACTTGCGGCGGTACAGCCTGCATTCGCGCGATGCTTAGGAAAACACCGGCGGCTATGATGGCGGGGAAGAGCAAGTGCCTCCACCAAACCCGGGTTACATTCCGGAAAACACCTTGAAACACCTCGAAGAGCGCCAGCGTTCCTAAGAGTATGTACACCGCGTCGGTGGACCAGTATGTCCAAACGCGTGCGTAAGGGCGGTTATGGACAACGAATCTCGCGGCGCCAGCGGCCACTCCGAAAGCCGTGTAGGCAAAGAAAAACGGAAACGTTCGGTAAGCGCGCCTGCGAAACAACAGCCAAAGCAGAAACGCCTGTAAAAAAAATGGGATGTACCGCACGAAAAGCATCATGCCGCGAGCAGCTTACTGCACCGGCCTAGAATTTTCGATGGCGCTTTCGTGGGCGCGTTCGCCTACTCGTGGGGCAAAGGCCTACCCGCTCGGGTAGGTGGGGATTAGTGAATGGTCTTCGTCTTCCTCGACATATAGTCCATCAGCAAATACTGCCCCAGCGTGTACGGCGTGGTGAAGTAGGCTTTGCCGCGGCACATTTCAGTTACTTTCTGGACAAACTGCACCAGTCCATAATCCGATGCGAGCATGAAGGTGTTGATGAGCACTCCGGCGCGCTTGCACTTCGACACTTCTTCGAGCGTCTGGCTCACCACTAAGGGATCGAGGCCGAAGGCGTTCTTGTAGATGCGTCCGTCTTCGAGGGTGAGGGCGGAGGGCTTGCCGTCGGTGATCATCACGATCTGCTTCATGTCTTTTCTTTGTCGCTGCAAAATCCGCTGCGCCATGCGCAGGCCTTCGCGCGTGTTGGTGTAATAAGGTCCAACCTTAACCCGCGCCAGCTGCGACAGCGGAACTTCTTCGGCGGAGTCGTGAAACAGCACCAGCGATAGCGAGTCGCCGGGGTATTGCGTGCGAATCAGATGCGACAACGCCATGGCAACTTTTTTCGCGGGCGTAAAGCGATCTTCGCCGTAGAGAATCATCGAGTGCGAACAGTCGAGCATGAGCACCGTGGCGCACGAAGATTGATATTCGCACTGGTGAACCTTTAGGTCGGAATATTCGATGTTGAGCGGCAAGGCGAGCCCTTCGCGTTGGATTGCGCTCGATAGGGTCGCAGTGATGTCGAGGTTCAGCGTGTCGCCAAATTCATACGTGCGGGAAGCGCCGCTAGCTTCGATGCCGGTAGCCAGGTCGCGCGTATCGTGGCGTCCAAAGCTGGATTTGCCGAGCGAGCCGAGCAGGTTCCGCAACGATTTGAAGCCGAGAAAGTCGAGACTCTTGTCGGTGATTTCGAACTTGGCCTGCTGTTGGTTCTCACCGACTTGCCCGCCAGTGCCGGATGGCCGCGAGGGATCGGGAGGCTCATCAATCGAGATGTAATCTTCCTGCTGCATGCGCTCGATCAGCTTCTCGATGAGCTCGTCGAGTTCGCCATCCGCTGCCATTTGCTGCAGTCGTTCCCGCATATCGTCGTCGAACTGATCGCCCTCCATCAACGCCTGCTCAATGGCGCGGCGAAGGTCGTCGAGTGTCTGCTCGCCCTCCGGCATCTCATACCACATGTCGCTCTGAAAGCCGCTTTGCAGCAGATAATCCGAGAGAGCACCGAGCAGGTCTTCCATGCTCATTTCGCCGGCTGGGTCGGGAACGTATTTGGAATAGCGAATGCGCTTCATGATCGCTGCCAGCTCCTAGCTGCTCGCTTCTAGCTCGAACCGGATTTGGCTAGAAGCTAGGAGCCAGAAGCCGGGTTTCCTAATTAAACTGTCTTCTCTGCCGGTACGGTGGTTCTTCCTTCTCGAAACTCTTGTCACGCTCGCGCGGCTCGGGTTTTTTCTCGCCGGCTTTGAAAACCCGCTCTTCGTTGCGGCCGATGCGTTTATGCGCGTGCAAGCCTTCGAGGATGAACTCCGCAGCGGATACTTGCTGCTCCGGGCTTTCCTTTTGTGAGACACCGAGCGGACCTAACTTGTCGATCAATCCCTGAATCTCTTTCAGGTTTTCCAGGGCTTCGAGGGCGGAGACGGAATCGGATAACTGAATCTCGCCGCCAAGGTCGAACCACTGAACGATCTGCTGCACGTTCGCGCCGGTGAAATATTGATCGTAAGTCTTGGCGATGGCCGCGCGGATCAGTTCGCGGCCCACAAAGTCGGCGCCTTTCATCTCGCCTTCATATTCGAGTTCGAGTTTGCCGGTGATGGCAGGCAAAGCCGAGTAAACATCGCTGACGCGAGGGACAACAACTTTCTCGTCGTTTCGAATCGCGCGGCGCTCAGCGTTCGAAATCACGTTCTCCATGGCAGAGATCGGCAGGCGCTGGCTGACGCCGGAGCGCTTATCGATTTTCTTATCTTCGCGCGCGGCGAAGGCGATGCGCTCGATTACTTCTTGAATGTAGTTGGGCAGGTGCAGAAGTTGTCCGTTGCGCTTGGTCCAGGCTTCCTGCGCGGTGATGGCGATGCCTTCATCCACGGTCGCAGGATAGTGGGTGCGAATCTCCGAGCCGATGCGGTCTTTGAGTGGCGTGATGATTTTTCCACGCGCTGTGTAATCTTCGGGATTTGCGCTGAAGACGATGGCGACATCGAGCGAGAGGCGAATGGGATAGCCCTTAATCTGCACGTCGCCTTCCTGCATGATGTTAAACAAGCCAACTTGAATCTTCCCAGCGAGGTCGGGAAGCTCGTTGATAGCGAAGATGCCGCGATTCGCACGAGGCAGCAGCCCGTAATGAACCGTGAACTCGCTCGACAGTTCGTGCCCACCGCGGGCCGCTTTGATGGGGTCAATGTCGCCGATGAGGTCCGCGATTGTCACGTCGGGCGTAGCGAGTTTTTCCACGTAGCGGTCATCGGGAGCGAGATAAGAAATCGGGGTCGCATCTCCAAGGTGCGCAACTTCTTCGCGGCAACGCCGGCAGATGGGCGCGTAAGGATTGTCGCGAATTTCGCAACCGGCAAGATAGGGCATGTGAGGATCAAGCAGCGTCGTAAGCGCGCGCAGAATGCGGCTTTTGGCCTGGCCTCGCAAGCCGAGCAGAATGAAGTTGTGCCGCGAAAGAATCGCATTCACAATCTGAGGCACAACCGTGTCGTCGTAGCCGACAATACCGGGGAAAATGCTGGCATCCTCACTATCACGCAAGCGGGCGATCAGGTTTTCACGGAGTTCGTCTTTCACGCGGCGTGTGCGCAAACGATTTTCGGAAAAGACACTGCGGCGCAGGTCGCCGAGCGTATGCGGAAGACTCATGAAGACCCCCGAGATCACTTTTCTGGATTATACGCGGAGATGGACCAGCGGTTTGTCGAGTCGTCAGTCGTCGCCAAAATCCGGAACCGCATCTGGAAAACGGGCCGGTCGTCGATGTGTGGCGATCGACCAACGACCGACGACCAACGACGAAATTGCTCGTTACCGCACGTGCCCGTTGCCGCCCGCCTTTGTCCGCGCGCGTGCGGCTCGATGCAGGTTGGGAATAACAGTCTCAAGATAGCTGATGAGCAAAGAAATTCGCTCAGGTTCGGAGCGCAAAGAAAGAAGTTTCTGCTTGAAATCCAGATCGAGCGGCAGCGAACCTGCCAGATAAAAAGACAGCATCGATGGGTCCGCGGCCGAGAGATCCTGCGTCGCGCCGGCAAGGGCGAGCAATTCGGAGTGCAATTGCACCGCACGCGCCGTGTCTTCTTCGTTCGGCGTCGTGCCGGGTTTGTCGTCGATCATGACAACTTCGGCGCGGAGAAATGCCCGTTCCTGGTTCACGCGCACGACCTCGAAACGCTGGCGGCCTTCGGTAACAATGTCAAGGCGCCCGTCTTCATATTCCTTCACCACGGTGACAATTTCGGCGGTGCATCCTATCTCAGACAAATTTTGTTCGACGGCGCGCACAATGCCGAATGTGCAATCCTGTACAAGACACTCGCCGATCATTTCTTTGTAGCGTGGTTCGAAGATGTGCAAGGGCAGGGGAATGCCGGGGAACAGGACAACATCGAGCGGAAAAAGTGGAATGAGGGCGTCCAAGAACTCTCCGGTAGCGAACGCGGGAAATGACAGTAGAACGAGCGCGCCGCTCCTGATTGTACCCCAGCGCTTGACTTCACTCGTCGCAGAGGAATAAAAGCGCGCTATGGAACTTGCAGGCAAAATCGTGGTGGTTACCGGCGCTTCGATGGGGATCGGCGAGGCGATTGCGAAAATTTTCGCCGATCAGGGAGCGAGCGTCGTGCTGCTCTCGCGTGACGCCAGCCGGTTGGAAGAGGCCAGAGCACGCGTGGGACATACCGAGCGCACGCTGGCCCTGACCTGCGACGTGCGGCACCGCGAGGATATCGACCGCGCGATTGGGCTCACGGTGCATCATTTTCAAAGAATCGACGTGTGGGTGAACAATGCCGGCCATGGATTGCTGGATTCAGTCGCGCAGCTCAACATGGCGGCGTGCCGAGAGATGTTCGACACAAACTTTTTCGGAGCGATCGGAGCGATGCAGGCAGTAATTCCAGTGATGCGGCGGCAGGGCGGAGGAACGATTATCAACATTTCAAGCGTAGCGGGGCATATTCCAATCCCGTTTCACGCCGCTTATAGCGCGACTAAATTTGCGCTAAACGCCATGGGTAAGGCCGCGAATGTCGAATTGAAGAAGGACGGGGTCCATGTTCTAACTGTGTGTCCTGGCTATGTGCGCACTGCGTTCGGTAAGAATGCGGTTCAAGGGAACGAGATGAAGAGAGTGCGTCCGCAATCCGTGCGCGGCATCACCGCCGAACGTGTGGCTCGGGCTACGCTGCAGGGATATGTGAAACAGAAGCGGGAAGTGATTGTGCCCTGGACGATGTATGTGCCGCAGAAGATTTATCAACTCTTCCCGTGGTTGGTCGAGTGGGCAATGTCGAAGATGTCGAAGTGAGAACGATCAACCCAACTCCGCTAGCATAGCTTCCATCTCGCCCTGCGCATGCAGGTTGCCGGTGCGGCGGGCGGAAGCGATGCCATCGGTGAGCATCGTCTTTGCATCCGCGATTCGGTCTGCGCGGGCCAGCGTCTGCGCGGCCATGAAATAGCCGGGAGTGTAATCAGGACTGGCCTTCAGTAAAATGGAAAACTCCGCCAGCGAACGATCGAGATCGCCCTGCTTCGAATATTCCATTGCCAAGCCATAGCGCGCGAAAGTATCGTTGGGGTTCTGCGTGAGGATGTCGTTGAGTGCGGCGATGCGGTCCATAAGTTAATTCTCAGTTAGAGAGGGTACTACAAATCGTTGACTGATCACTGGTGCTTCGAGTTGGCTTGCTCGCTGCCGGCTAGGTAGAATGAGCACTCCTTAATATTCTTGATCTTCGGAGGCTGGCCGGTGGCGTGTCCGTTTTTTATGCCGATAGAAAAGTTGGAGAACGGCCATTGGTTGCATGCGCAGCGGCTGCCGCTCGGATGCGGATGGCAAGGGCACTGCACTGCACCCGGACACGAAGGCGTCATTCCGTCGCCGGAAGATTTGCGCGATTTCTGCAACCTGGGATATGCCGACGCCTGCGGACGACTGCCCAAAGAGCGCGCCTGGGATTCGGTCCGCTTCGCCGCCAGAACGGTCGGCGGCGATGGAAAGAACGCGACCGAGGGGTGCATTCAAGTGCGGTATGTCTGCGAGCGGAGCCACTTGCCCGCGCAGCATGGAGTGCTGGAATTTGAGTCATCGACGGCGCATTGCGCGCAGCCTCATCGCGACCGCCGTGTGCAACGGATGGCTGAGTGCTATCTGGCCTCGTATGTCGAGAAGCGGAAGGCGCCGGAAGCGACGCCGCGCGCCAGCTAGCTCGAATTAGTTACGGTTCCGAGAAGGGGTGCCGATTGCAGACGCGAAAGAAAACCGGATCAAGTCACCGCCAGCCCAAAGCGGCGCCAGTCGAGGTACAAGAGGTACAGGTCGAGATGAACGTCGAGATGAACGATGAAACCCTGTTAGGCCGGCCGGTGCGAGACTCGCAATCGGAAATGGCCGAACTTGTTCTACCGAACGATGCCAACCCGCTCGGCGCCTTGCTGGGCGGCCGCTTGATGCACTGGATCGATCTCGCGGGGGCGATGGCAGTTCATCGCCACGCGCGAAGCTACGCGGTCACCGCTTCGGTCGATCACATCGACTTCCTGGTTCCAGTCCGCGTGGGCGATCTCGTGATCCTGCGCTCTTCGGTGAATCGGGTTTTTCACACCTCGGCGGAGGTCGGCGTGAAGGTTTTCGTCGAGAATTACATCGCGGATACGGCGCAGCACGTGGCCTCGGCCTACTTGACGTTTGTCGCAATCGACCGGGAGGGCAATCGCTTGCAGATTGCGCCCGTAGTCCCGGAAACCGATGAGCAGCGACGCCGCTATGACGATGCCGGCCGTCGGCGCGAAAGCCGGCGTTCGGAAGTCGACCGGCGGCGCAAGGCGAAGAAGTAATCCGCTCGCCTGTGTGACCAGAATCACAACTCGCCCTGCGCAAAACGGGTATCCTAGCTGGTTCCCCGAGGGCGTTTCATGGATAGTGCGCTTCTAGTCCACCGCATTCATTTCGCATTCACGGTCACCTTCCACTATCTTTTTCCGCAACTCACCATGGGTCTGGCCCCGCTGATTGTAGTGCTCAAGACGATTGCGCTGCGCCGCAACGATGAGATCTACCATCAGGCGGCGCGATTCTGGGCGCGGATTTTCGGCATCAACTTCGTGCTCGGCGTCGTCACCGGAATCCCCATGGAATTTCAATTCGGCACGAACTGGTCGCACTTCTCGCGCTTTGCCGGCGGCGTGATCGGGCAGACTCTCGCTATGGAAGGGGTCTTCTCATTCTTTCTGGAGTCCACATTCCTCGGCCTCTTTCTCTATGGAGAAAAGCGCCTCAGCCCGCGCGCGCACTGGTGGTCGGCGGTAGCCGTATTTTTAGGATCGTGGCTTTCCGGGTTCTTCATCATCGTTACAGACGCGTGGATGCAGCATCCCGTAGGCTACGCCCGTGCGGCCGACGGTTCGCTGCAACTCGCCAGCTTCTGGGAACTGCTGCTGAATCCCTGGGCCTGGTGGCAGTATGCGCACAACATGGGCGGGGCCGTGATCACCGGCGCGTTTGTGATGGCATCCGTGGGCGCGTTTTATCTGCTATGGGGAAAGTTTGAGGCGCACGGGCGGATTTTTCTACGCGTTGGCGTGGTCGCCGGATTGATCTTCAGCGTCTTGCAATTGTTTCCCACCGGCGACGGTCAGGGGCGCATGGTTGCTATGCATCAACCCGTCACACTGGCGGCCATGGAAGCGCTCTTCGTGAGTCAGGCGGGAGCGCCGCTGGTGATCCTCGGGCAGCCAAATGTGGATGAGCGCAAGATCGATAATCCGCTGCAGTTTCCCGACGTGCTTAGCTTCCTCACTTACCGCGCGTGGAAAGCCGACGTGCAGGGACTCGACGCGTTCCCTTCAAACCTGTGGCCGGAGAATATCGCGCTTCTCTACTACAGCTACCACATCATGGTTGGTCTGGGGACATTCTTCATCGCCATTATGGTGGTCGCCGGTTTCTTGTTGTGGCGCGACAAATTATTTTCCGCGCGATGGATGCTGTGGATTCTGCTGATGGCGTTGCCATTCCCATACATCGCAAACACTGCCGGATGGATGACGGCGGAATTGGGACGGCAGCCCTGGCTGGTCTATGGCTTGATGCGCACAGCGGATGGATTCTCGAAGATGGTGTCTGCGGGCAATGCCATGTTCACGCTGCTGGGCTTTCTCGGGATGTATATGGTGTTGGGAATTCTGTTTCTGTTCTTGGTGCACCGTGAGATTGAGCACGGCCCAGTGGCAGAAGTGAGTTCAGGACATTAGCGACTTCAGGACACTAGGGTGTTGGGAAGGGCATGACTTTAATCGTGCCGTCCAGCGCCAATACATGCTCAGTCTTCAGCCCGAGAGGGTGCGGTCGTCAGCGAGGGTGGAGCAGGTCTTTCAGGCAAGAGCGTGCGGCAGGCTTTGCAGGCAAGAGGGTGGAGCAGGCCTTCCAGGCCTGCGTTCAAGTGATTCAAATGAGTGGGCTTTAGAGGGTGCGTGAGAACTAGCTTGTAATTGTATGCAAGATGAGGCAGAAAGAGAGGTATGGGACGATTTCTGCCGTACGAGCCGGATCAAGCGTATCTAGTGCCGCCGAGCGTGAAGGAC
>Ga0307478_10000143_pt1 | contig 84624 bp, 64 predicted proteins | sample atmos_gasesECM4C_2_FD_203713 | JGI IMG/M metagenome (GOLD analysis project Ga0307478, IMG submission 203713) | Hardwood forest soil microbial communities from Morgan-Monroe State Forest, Indiana, United States - atmos_gasesECM4C_05 | ecosystem: Environmental > Terrestrial > Soil > Temperate...
CTTTACCAGTGCTGCTTTGAATGATGTAGAAGGTTCCGGTTGAAGGCCGCCACACCGCGATGTCGGCCTTACCATCACCGTCGTAGTCTGCCGGCACCGGCACGTCTGTACTCGCTCCGAATTGCTTGGTGATTTCTTCTCCATCGCTACTTTGAATGATGTACCAGGTTCCGGTCGAAGGCCGCCACACCGCGAAATCGGTCTTGCCGTCACCGTCGTAATCGCCGGGCACCGGCACGTCTCCTTCTTCGCCCCACGCTCGCCTGACTTCTTCCCCGTTGCTACTCTGAAGGAAGTACCAGGTTCCGGTGGAAGGCCGCCACACGGCGAAGTCAGTCTTGCCGTCGCCGTCGTAATCGCCGGGCACCGGGATGTCTCCCTTCATGCCCCACGCCCGCGAGACTTCTTTGTTGTTGCTGCTCTGAAGGATGTACCAAGTTCCGGTCGAAGGCCGCCACACCGCGAAATCAGTCTTGCCATCGCCGTCGTAGTCGCCGATGACAGGGGTATCAGTACTGGCGCCCCACGCCTTCACCAATTCCTTCCCCGAGCTGTCGAGGCTGTAGAAAGTTCCGTCAGAAGGCCGCCACACCGTGAAATCAGCTGTTCCTTGCCCGAAATAATCCACCTGTTCGCCCAGAGCTACCTTTCCCTTGGGAGGATTGGGAGTGAATTGGAAGTTGAAATAGAGAGTGCCATCAAGGCTGAGCGGGTAGCCGATCTGGGAGCCAGGTGCACCTGCCTGAAAGGGAGGGGTCTCATACACAACGATCTGATAGACCGTATCTTTCGTCGCGTTAAAGGTAGTCTTGGCTTGCAGTAAACCGCTGCTCAGAGGGTCGTCGTCACAAGCGATAGTAGAAACATTCCCAGTGAATACGTAGATTAATGTGTCATAACGGCTGCCGGCAGTATCGATGGTTATGCTGCCGTCGGACGGAGCAGTGTAGGTATACCAGACGGTGCGAAATGTTCTGGTATCAGGTTCGCCAGTGGATTCGTTCGTAGGATAACAGGACAGTGATCCTGACGACGGCGGCGGAACCGGGGCGAGTACAAAGCCGGCCGAATAACTGGGGCTACCGTCCAGATTCATCTGAGGGTAAGTCAGCGACGTGTCAGTGTAGTCCTGATATGCCGGAGTGGTGATGACTACCTCCGTCGTCTGCGTATTGTTCTCCGCCAGCCCTGCTGGCGATGGTATGACGAGTTGACCAAGCGGTGTTCCGTCAGTCAGGGTGACAAGGTAGTTGCCCGAACCCGTGCCCAGATTGTTGCTGGCAGATGAACCACTCAGGACGAGTACAGCCTCCCCAGTGGGCGTCCCGGGTTGCGGGCAGACCAAATCCTTCGAGTTGCCGGAATTTTCGCAAACAATCTCGTCAAACAGATTCGGCGGCAGAGTCGGCGGAGACCAGCCAAAATCCCAGCGTGTATTCGTCCCGTCGGCAGCGGCGATCGGAGTGGGCTCCTGCACGTCACCTTCCTCGTCCGGCGCTGGGCTCGAAATGCACCCTACCCCGACGCTACCCCCGCAAGTAAGGTAGCTGGGGCTCGAGAGCGCTCCCTTGACCGCCAGCGATTGAACGCCAGCTGTGTCGGTACCCGATGGGTCATTCACCGTTAGAATCACGTCGAGCACTGCGTTGGTAATGGTCGGCGTCGGATCACACGTCGTCGGGCTGCAGACATATTTCCCCCAATCAAAAAGACTAATCGTAACTGTCACTGCGTTACCGCTCGCATCTGTTCCAGTAAGAGTTGCAGATCCTTGAGGGTTTAGAACGGGGCAGGGACCATTTTCTGGGTTGGCCGGGCAGTTGCCGAACTGGCCATTCTGGGAGCTTTGTGGATCCGGCCTTCGAGAGGCGAACAGAGGGAGACCACCGAAGAGCAGTGTGAGTGCAACACCACAGGCTATGGCCCTGGGAGTTGGTGCCATGTGGAGTCCCCTTTCATCTTTATGTACGTCTGAGTGAGAGTCCTGGATGTATCCGGGGCAGGGCAGCAGTAGTCTAGCGGGTTTCGTCAGTTTGTCAATGGGAATTCCACGGTTGGTAGTGTCCTGACTGAGTGTTAAGACACTACCCCGCAATTCCCCCTAATCGAACCGCGCACCAGGATGCAAGCCCGGCTATGCTCGCTCACAGATGGCAGATCACAGTCGAATTCCTCTACCCCGCTCGACTAACAGTTTGAAACCAGCGTGACTCGCTTCCGCCTTTATAGAGGCGAGTTCCCTCCTCAAGTCGCCGGGTGAGCGCTGTCCGACTTGAAGCTTTACCAATTCCAATCGGGCTTTGAGAGCGACGAAATTCAGGCCTGCATGTTTCGCTTCCTCGGGGAGCGATGCAACTTGTTGAATCGCCTCTGCGCGCTTCCCGCTGGCGTAAAGGTATTCCGCAATGCTCAAGCGACTGTCGAATGATGTTCCCTGATCTGTCGTCGCGATTTCCTGCATCCGCTTGACGTAAGGCGCCGCATCCTCAGTCCTGTTCCCGGCGATGAGAACCCTCACCTGAATAGATGCAGCTTCGGATTCGGCGTCCCCATCCTGAGCCTCACGAAACTGTTGAATGGCCTGCGACAGTTTTTGCTCTGCCGATGCCAGATTACCGCGTTCCAAGTCAATCTCCGCCATCGAGACCCAGTCATGCGCCAGGCCATCTTTGTTCTTCAATTGGGTGTCGATCTCGAGTGCTTCCTTATAACTCTTTTGAGCGGAGATGAGATCGCCGCGGCGAAACATCAGGTCTCCCATATTGTTAAAGCAGATAGCTACGCCCGCCTTATCGTCACTTTTTTCCCGCATGTGCAGAGCCTCCTGATAAGTACCGAGAGCGCGCTGAGAGTCCGTTTCCGATTGATACTCAGCAAGATTGCTCAATGCCCTGCCTTCGGTCGACTGGTTCTTGATGTCGCGTGCCAGAATGAGCGCCCGCTGGGTCTCCTGCTCTGCGTCTTTAAGATGCCCCTTCCCCGCTAACAGTTCTCCACGATTTAGGCGCGCCACGCTTTCATCGTACTTGTCCCCAACCAAAATTGCGGCATGGAGAGCGCGCTCGATGTAATCTTCAGCGTCATGAGCTTTGCCCATGTGGATCAGGGTCACGGCGGCGTTGATGGAGGCTCCTGCGTAGTCCTTCCACGCGCTTGCGCTTTGATTCACCTGAATCACGCGATCATAAAGCTGTTTCGCTTCAACGTAGCGTCCCCGATCCACGAGCCAGGTCGCGAGGTCGTTTAACGCTACCGCCGCGCTGACGTTATCCCCGAAGACCGAGAACAAATTCTGTGCCTCGTTGCAGGCAGCGTAGGCTTCATCGATGTGTCCCAAACTGCGATGAGCCCAGCAAAGCTCCAGTTGAGCCCGTGCCTGCATCATGCGCGAGTTGCGTTTTCGAGCTTCTTGCAGGCTGGCTTGCGCAGCATGTAATTCGGAATTGTAATCGCTCATCGTTCCGTAGGCCTTCGCTTTGGCCATTTCAATGCGGGGATCGGTCCCCATGGGCGCCGGAAGCTTGGCCAGCGTGTCGAGCGTCTCTAAACCATCTGTCGGCTTTGAGTCTTCGATCTGCGCCGACGCCAGACGGAGGCCGTAATTCAAATGCTGAGGAAACAATCGGAACAGCGACTTGTAGTCGTCCACGGCTGCGTCCCATTTCTTATTCATTTCTGCCGCCCGAGCCTGGGCAAGTACAACGTATTCCTGCGGGAGCCCAGCATTCTCAGCCAACGTAGCTGCCTTTTGTGCCTCCTGGGCCGCTTCAGGATCGTGCTTCAACTGCGACCACGCATCGGAAAGCCCCCAATGTATGGACACATTATCGGGATCCCGATCCGACGCTTTCTTCAGCAACGAGAGACCACCAGTCGCGTCGAAGGAGCGAAGCTTGTCGAGCCCCTGGAAATAAAGCTGGGATGCTTCCGCATCAGCGGGATAAAGATTCTGCAGTTCGCTAAGCTCGGTGTCCGACAACCTCGCGCTCCCCAGCTTGTCGCGAATCTGAGCGGCCACATCTGCGATAAGCTTGCGGTACTCCGTGGCCGATCCGCTTGCATGAATCTCACCGGCCGTTTTTCCGCGTGAGTCTTGCAGCAGAACATTCAATTCCAGGTTCGGACCCTGCGAGACAACGGCGTACCGTCCCAACACCAGGTAATCGGCGCCCAAAGCCCCGCGCACACTCGACAGGTCTTCGTGCTCCAGTGTCTGGCTCTGACCAGCCGAGAGCTCGGTCTTGACGCTTGCAATCTCCTCGGTCGGAACCGAGTGGATTCCTTTCGATCCGCCGAGGTCAGTGGTAAGACTTTCGCTGAGTTCCGTCGCCAGCCAGTCTTCCTTGGTGTTTCCCGTGTCGTTTCTAAACCCGACGACAGCGACCGTCGGCTCCGCTGTCATCCTATGAATCCGTCGCCATTCATATCCCGCAAGACTGCCCATCGCCACTAAGATCAGCGACGCCACCGTCAGTAATTGCCAACGTGAGCGATGCGGCTCGAGAGCAGCCACTACGTCCGTCGCGTGCGCGAACCGCTCATCGGGGGATTGCGCCAGACAGCGAAGGATGACGCGTTCCACGCGAATCGGCAAATCAGGGGCGTACTTCGAAGGCGGGGCCGGTGTCTGGCTGAGCTTCTTGCTACGGAGTTCTTCGAGGGTCTTAGCGTTATAAGGCCAGTGGCCAGTGGTGAGTTCATATAACGTCACGCCAAAGGCGTAAATGTCCGCAGCTGCGGAAACGGTCTCTCCCCTGATTTGCTCCGGTGCCATGTACGCGGGCGTACCGCCGTGTCGACCCGCGCCGCTCTCGGCGGCCCGCGCACTGAAAGCCAGGCCAAAATCCGTCACTACCGCGCGACGCTGGCCCTTCTCGTCAGCATCTACGAGGATAACGTTACCGGGTTTGAAATCTTGGTGAATGACTCCTACTCGGTGCGCCGCATCCAGCCCCTCGGCTATCTGGCGGGCCATCCCGATCGTCTCATCCAGCGGGATACTTCCCGCTTTCTCCAGATAACCGGCCAAAGTGACCCCGATGAGGAGTTCCATCGTGAGGAATGCGATCGGCCCAGACGGACGCGGGTCATACACCAGATCAAAAATCCGGCAAACATTGGGGTGGGTCACCCTGCGGGCAAGTTGGATTTCACGCTTGAACTGCTCGAGCGCAGCCGGATTGGCCGCGATCGATGGCAGAATTGTCTTGATCGCAACTCGCTCCTGCAGTTCGAGATCTTCGGCTTCGTAGACTTCTCCCATCCCACCCTTGGATATGAAGCGAATGATGCGGAAGCGATTCGCCAGCAGATCCCCGGGAGCCCATGAGAGATCGGATGAGGGCAGTTTCGCGGGCGTGCCCAGTGTAGACCATGTGAGTTCGGGCCCCGGTGCCCTCGGTGGCAAAGAGTCGTCCCACTCCGAACCTGAGGGGTCCTGGTCAGCGTCAGGGGGCAATTTCGATTCCCGATCGCTCATAGCATGTCAAGCAATGGACATGCATTATCCCACAGTCCTCGTAGAGTTGTGTTTTCAAATGGATCAAGTGAGCAGGGCGGCAGCGTACCGCAAGATCAGCCACAGGGAGGCTAGCGGTTTCGGTTGGTTAATGGTGGGCGCTATAGGATTCGAACCTATGACTTCCACCGTGTGAAGGTGGCACTCTACCGCTGAGTTAAGCGCCCCGCAATTTCCTAAATGGTTTTCATATAGTACAGGCTGCCCGGAGCTTGCGGCAAACGGGGCGTCGCTAGTCGTAGGTCGGTGGCTGTGCGGTGGGGGTGGGGGGAGGGGATTCTGGGTTAAGTGGTAAAAATGAAGGCCTCGATGATTACTGTCGAGGCCTCGAAGGTTAGGATTGTGCCTGCCGCTATTGGGAGTTCGGGGTTACGTTTGACGCTCTCTCGCGGTTGCGTGCCTCGTCCGTGATTTTCTGCAGCTCATTTAGCAGCGGCTGGCTTGCAGCGGGCGGGGGAACTTTGCCGGTCAGGATAGCGTCGGACGGCTCCACGTTGCCGAACAGGAGCGCAGTTTCATCCTTGTCCTGCTTAACCACGGTCCCCGAGAGATCAATGCCGGCAAAGAGGCCGCGGGATCGAGAGTAAGTCAGGATTTTGTCGTTCATCTCAATATCGGTGCCAGCAGCTGTATTGCGACCGACCGGGCCGGCGGCGGCGGAAGCATCGCCTCCAACTTTGAAATGGTCGGACGTCAAGTGCTCCATTCCCTTATCGCCCATAAATACCAGCACCAAATCTGTAGCCTGGCCCCCGAGCTGAAGTCCCCAGCTTCCACCGGTGACACCGATTGGAAGAGGAGCGCTCCATCCGTGTTCGGTGCGGCATGCTGCGACACCGTGACCGTGTTCGCCGCCAAAGCCAACGGCAATTTTGAAGAGGGAAGGTATCACCGCGATACACTTGGCATGGTCAACGATCTTGTCGGGAATCGCATGGTCAGGAGTCGCCATTACCTCCGACAGGACGTCAGCGGATTTGTCAATGCGCTTCTGGATAGTGGTTTCGTTGTCGTTATCGGCCGCCCAGCTCATGCTAACGACGATCAGAACTGTGGTGGCCAGAGTCAGCAGTTGTTTCGTGGTTTTCATCATTAATTCCTCTATTTTCTATGCCCAACCTGAGCACCAAGATGTAGCCCTTGTGACACTCTAGCCATGGATGGAAGCTCAATCCATCCCGTTGAGACCGTACATAGTTGTGGCTTATGCCCTAGAGGTGACTAGGTGACGGAATTGGCGGTGATCATCCTACGACTAAGGCGTGTCACGTCCAACGAGCCCCAGCCTTGACCGGCCCTGGGGATGTTTCAGTTAGCGTATCTCCGTGTTAGGCTGGGACTTGAACTAGCCTGGGGTGGGTTTTCACCCAAGTTTTCCAGGCTTTTGCCTTGATATCATGCCGCGCAAACCCATCCCCGCCAAAGCGGCTCCAGACCCTTCTTCCCAAGGGACTTCCGGGCCAAATCCCGGCTCTGGCAAGACGCAACTTTCGCCGGGGGGAGGGGTTCAAACCAATGTGAGCAGCGCGGCCATCGATCGCGGGTTGCTGACCATGAGGAGCGCTATGCCTTACGGCGAGGCGCAGCCCTCGGTGGTGGCTCGTCCGCTGCCGACGGTCAGCGATGCCGATGTCATGCTGCGGGTGAAGGCTGGGGACGATGGAGCCTTCGAATATCTGGTGCAGAAGTATCGCCGGCCGATGGTGAGTTATATGTACCGCATGTGTCACAACGTGGCGGCGGCGGAAGATCTGGCGCAGGAAGTTTTTCTGCGAGTGTATCGCTCGCGCGGCAATTACGAGCCGAGCGCGAAATTCACCACCTGGCTGTATCGCATCGCGACCAACCTGGCGGTCAACCATGCCCGCGACTCGCGGCATGAGCGCCCGGAAAACACGGTCAGTGTTGATGAGCCGGACCAGGAAACAGGACAGGTTTTGGATTTGCGGGATACATCGCTGAGCGCCGAGGAAACCATCCTGCGCCGGGAACGCATGGCGGCGATTCGTCAGCGAGTGCAGGGTTTACCTGAACGGCAACGAACCGCCGTAGTGATGCACAAGTATCAGCAAATGGATTATCGGGAGATTGCGCAGGTTTTGAAGTTGAGCGAATCTGCCACTAAATCGCTGCTCTTCCGCGCGTATGAAACGCTGCGGGTGCAGCTGAAAGAGTTTTTGTGAGGGGTATGGTTATGAAATGCAATGAAGTTTGCGAACTGATGCCGGACCTGGCTGCCGGCTTGAACACGGTCACGTCCGCGGTTGGTGATCATCTGAAGAGTTGTGCTGCCTGCACCGGCAAGCTGGCGGAGATGCGCCAGACCATGGCGCTACTGGATGAATGGCGGGCACCAGAGCCCTCGCCCTATTTCGACACGCGGCTAATGGCACGAGTGCGGGAAGAGAAAGGCCAGCCGAGCGGTTGGTGGCAGTGGCTGCGCAGGCCGGCGCTGGCAGTTTCGCTGGCGGTGCTCATGGTGATGAGCATTACCTTGTTCCGCAATGATGCCGGTCTGAGCAACCATGGTGACGGCCAGGTTGCGACCATGGTCGCAGAACCGGGATCTGCAGTCGGCGACTTGAACGCATTGGACAAGAACAGCGAGTTGTATTCCGATTTCGATGTGCTGGATGATTTGCAGGTCCAGCAGGATGTCAACGCGAATCCGTAATCTTAGATCCGCGTGCGGTAGAGCCATGAGACAAGGGGGAAATGTGTTGCGGTTGAGAGCCATGTCGAGCTGGATGGGAACCGGCATCCTTGCGCTGGCACTGGCTGCTTCTTCTGCTTCTGCATCGCAGGGAAACCGCACTCCCAGGAACCCGGGGCACGCACAGGCTCAGGGTCATCATGCCGGCCAATGGCTGAACGAGCACAGAAACATGCCTCCCGAGCAGCAGAGGAAGGCGCTCGAAAGTGATCCCGGGTTTCGCAGGCTTCCGCCCCAGCGCCAGCAGCAACTGCGGAACCAGTTGCAACATTTCAACAACATGCCTCCCGAGCAGCAGAATCGCATGCTGAACCGGATGGAGACCTGGGAGCACCTGACGCCGGAGCAGAAAGGGCAGGCAAGAGGCCTCTATCGGCAGTGGCAGCAATTGCCGCCGGATCGCCGCCAGGCGGTGAGGGGCGCTTTGCAGACATTGCGTGCCATGCCTCCCGAAGCCCGGCAACGGGCCATCGAGTCCGACGATTACAAGAGACGCTTCACACCCGAGGAACGCAATATGCTAGACGGCGCTTCCAAGCTTCCGCTTGCTCCTCCCGAAGGCAACGAACGGGCGCCGGAAGAATAGATCGGCGTAAATCTGCGGCCGAAGTCACTTCCTGAGTAAATTCCTGGCGATGAAAAGTGCGTTCGCGGGACGCTCGGCCAGCCGCCGCATCAGGTAGGGATACCACTCGGTCCCGAATGGAATGTAGACTCGCATTCCCCAGCCATCTTTCACCAGGCTCTGCTGTAAATCGCGGCGGATGCCATACAACATCTGAAACTCGAAAGCATGGTGGGAAATATTCTCGCGAGTGGCGAAGGTTTTGGCCTGGTTGATGATGTTCTCGTCGTGAGTCGCCAGGCCGTGATAGATGCCGCTCTTCATCAAGACCTTCATCAGCTTCACGTAGTTGTCGTCGACTTCCGATTTCTTCTGATAGGCCAGCTCCGGCGGTTCCTTGTAGGCGCCTTTGCACAACCGGATGCGAATGCCTGCTTCCAACAGCTTCGCCACGTCGCTCTCCGACCTTCGCATATACGACTGGATGACGGCACCGACGCATCCTCGATTTCCCGGCAACCGGTGCAACTCGTGTACGAAATCGAGCGTGCGCTGGGTGTAAGGCGAGCCTTCCATGTCAATGCGGGCGAAGTTGGGCGGAGTCATGCCTGCGGCTTTAGCCACCAGGCTTACCACCAGATCGCGCGCCAGCTTTTCGTCCACATCAAGGCCCATGTGGGTAAGCTTCAGACTGATGTTGGCGTTCAGCTTTTGCGCAGCGATTTGGTCGAGCATCTGGTGATAAAGCGCGGCGCTGGCGCGGGCCTCGTCGGCGTTAGTGACGTTCTCGCCCAGGTTGTCGATGGAAACGCTGGGACCGGACTGGTTGACGACGCGAGTCGCGCGGAGCGCATCCTCGACTTGGGTACCGGCAACAAAACGGCTGGAAAGTCTTTGTCCAATGGCCGAGCGTTCGGCCACGGCGCGCAGGCGGTGGCTTTCCGAAAGAGAGATGAAGAACGCCCTCAGCACGGGAAGCCCGCACCAGGGCTGAAGGTGAGTTTAGGAGTGCTTGGCAGGTCCATGGTTCAAAGGATTTGTATCACAAACGAGAGACCGTAAGCGCATCAGTCAGCCTGAAATCCGACCTGCTCATGGCTGCCGTCACAAAACGGTTTGGTGCTGGATCCTCCGCAACGGCAAAGCCAGGTTTCCGTTCCCTCGAAGATCACTTGATGGGCAGCGTTCCGGATGGTGAGCTGCCCCTGGAGATGCAGCGGTCCATTCGCCGTCGGAACCACACGCAGCTTTCCGCTGGTGGCCATTTCTTTGCGGGCGTCGACGCCGGGAACGGCGGTGCCGGGATCGTCGAATGCCACGGCGAAGTGGCTATTGTCGCAGAAGGGCTTGTTCTTCGAGGCTCCACAGCGGCAAAGCGCGGCCCGCGTGTCGGAAAGCAATTCCTTTTCGTCTTCCGCCACGACCACGAAACTTCCCCGCAGATACAGTGGTCCGTGGGATGCAATGGTCAGCGTGTTCGACGGGTCAGCGCGTTCCGCCAGACTTGGATCGGCGGCCTGATAGTGCAAAGCGCCAGTCGGACAGCGCTTGATCACAGTTGCGATCGCCTTGGCATCGGCGTTGTCGGGCGCCACCCAGGGCTTGGCAGAGATGCTAAAAACTTCGGGCGCCCCGTGCACGCATTCCTTGGCGTGGATGCAGCGCTGGGCATCGTACAGCACTGTGATCGCTTTGCCTTTGTATTCTTGTTGTTTCATGGAAACTGTCCGAGCGTGCATCCGACCGGCTATTGCAGAAAGACCTCATCCACGTAGCACCACTTCCAGGATTCTCCCGGCTCAAATGATTGCATGATGGGATGTTTGGTCTTATGAAAATGTTTGGTGGCGTGCTTGTTCTTGGACGAGTCGCAACAACCCACGTGGCCGCAAATGAGGCACTCCCGCAGATGGACCCAGGTATCGCCCATTTCCAAACACTCTTTGCAGCCCTGGCCGCTGGGCGTTACCTGGCGAATTTCTTTGACATGTGGACAGCTGGCTTGCACCTGAGCCATGGCTCACCTCGGTGGAGTATACAGCCTTGATGTTAGGTTCCCTGCTCTTCCAGAAACTTCTCAGCTTCGAGTGCCGCCATGCAGCCCGTGCCGGCAGCGGTAATCGCCTGGCGATAGCGCCGGTCCTGCACGTCGCCGCAGGCATAGACGCCGTGGACTTTGGTAAAAATATTTTTAGTAGTTTTCAGATAGCCCTCGGCATCAGTATCGAGCTGGCCCTCGAATATCTTGGCGTTGGGAATGTGACCAATCCCAAGAAACAGCGCGCTGGTGGGGAAATCCCAGACTTTGCCAGTCTTCACATTGCGCAGCTTCAGCCCGGTCACTTCTTTGTGGTTGACATCGTATACATCTTCTACAACCGTGTCGGTCAAGAACTGGATTTTCGGATTGCTCTGGGCGCGCTCCAGCATGATCTTTGAAGCGCGGAACGAATCGCGGCGATGAATCACTGTTACCTTGGTCGCGAAACGCGTCAGGAAAGTGGCTTCTTCCATCGCGGAATCTCCGCCGCCGATTACGACGATCTCCTTACCGGAAAAGAAGAATCCGTCGCACGTGGCACAGGAGGAAACTCCGTGACCGATGAGCTGCTGCTCATGCGGCAGTCCCAGCCAGCGCGCAGAAGCTCCGCTGGCAATGATCAATGTCTTGGCATGAACAACTTCGTGACTGACGTGCAGCTTGAAAGGTCGCTGGCTTAAATCGGCGCTGGTGATGTGGCCGTGCTTATATTCGGCACCAAAGCGCGCTGCTTGCTTGCGCATGTTTTCGACGAGCTCCGGCCCCTGGATGCCCTCTGGAAACCCGGGAAAGTTTTCCACCAGTGTGGTCAGTGAGAGCTGGCCACCTGGTTCGTGTCCTTCGAGCACGAGCGGCTTCAGATTGGCGCGTGCGGTGTACAGCGCAGCCGTGTGGCCGGCGCAACCGGATCCTATGATGACGACGTTACGGATATTGTCCATAGAAGAAGTAAGTATTAGATTGCCGACTTCGTGATTTGGGTTCAACTCGCTCTACTGCGGTTTCTTCTCCGGTGCAATGGGTTTAAGAACTGGGTTTCGTTTTTCTCTCATGGCTCCGACCCGCGCCAACTCCTCCGGCACTATGTGGCGCACACTTAACAGATCACGATAGTTTGCCGCGACCGCGGAAGCGTTGCGAAACAGCGGCTCATACGCACTCTGGTCAGGCGGTGGCCCGGATTCGGTTCCCAGGCACCGAGCCAACACGATCGACGGTTTGCCAAACCGCTCCAGCTTGATTCGCGTGGCAGGGGTGTCAGTTGCCAGCATGTTCGCGGGAGTCGCCACCGCTGAGGCACTGTCTTCAATGGCAACTTGCAATAAATCCTTGGGATCGCGCACACGAAAAACCAGGGTTTCCACCAGGCTCTTGGAATCCTTGCTAAACGAATATTGGACCGTCGCGAAGGTTCCCGGCGATGGGAATTCACGGCGTACTCGCACCCAGTCCGAGGTTCCCGGGTCGGATGACATCTGCGCGTTCTGGGCCAGTTGGCCCAATTTCAGTAGATCGGCTCCTTGATCGAGCAGCGAGCGTCCGCGATCAATTTCGAAATCCTGAGTGAAAGAGGCGGTTAGGGGAATTCGCTGCAACGCGGAAGCAATTTGTTGCTGATCTTCGGCCGAGGGTGTGCACACGTTGAGCACATTCAATTTGACTTGTGGCTGTGGCTGCTGAGCAGCCACACGTTGCGCCATCACAAGGATGATCAAAATGGACAGGCGTTTTTCGAGCACAGGGCATTCTAAACGAAAAAGGCCCGACTCAGAGGGCTTGAGACAGCGGGGTGATGGTCAGTGTTCGCGAAGTTAACCACAAAGGACACGAAGGTTCGCTAAGGAAATCCCGGAACCTGGGGACATTCGCTGACCCCCAAGCTTGCGTGATAGGCAACAAAGTCCTCATCAAAATCATTAGAATCGTGTCATGGCAAATCTAACCTTAGTTTACGGATTGCGGCTGCTGCCGTCGGAAGAAGTCGAGCAGGTGGGCGACGCCACGCTTAAGCTGAAGAATGGGCGCGAAGCTCATGTCACCATGCACGTGCTCGAGGGCAGCAAGGATGAGATTGAAAAACAGCTCAAGACCAGCCTGGAAGCATTTTTCGACTTTTATCCCGAAATTTGAAGTGCTGACGCTGATTTCTTGCTGGAACCCCAGGGCTCGGCTCACCATCTATAATTCGTTGGAACATGACCTTGTCGCTTCGCTATCTCCGCATGAAGGTCGCTGACGCGGGCCTTTTGCCCACATCCAAGGTGGCGCGGGTCGCCTCTTACGTGCTGGCGCTAGATGTACTCTTGTTTGTGCTGCAGCAGGTGGGCGGCTGGTTCAAGCTGTCTTTTGCGGACAGTCTCGGTGGCTGGGTCACCTTCCTGAGTTTCGTTGCCATCCTTCTTTTTCTGGTTCTGGCCTTTCGCTGGGTAAAAGCCAGGATGCTATGGCGGTTGCGCAACCGCCTGATTGTCACTTACGTTTTCATTGGAGTGATTCCGGTAGTTTTGCTGGTGGCGCTCGCCATCGGCTCCTTTTATTTATTTGCCGGACAGTTCGCCACCTTCATTGTCACCACTGGTCTGGATTCGGAACTGGTAAGTCTGGAATCCGCCAACAATGCCATCGCTCAACAGGTCGCCGCCCAGATGAAACATGGGCGCAGTGGCCTCGAGGCCTTTCAGGATGTACGTGAGGAAGACAAGATTTGGGCCGATCGCCAGATTTGCATTTGGCTGGGCAACAAGATTGTTCTGAACAGCACTCCTGCCGGCGATAGCTCGGCTCCTCCGGTTCTCCCTGCCCACCTGGGTAGTTCGTTCCACGGCATCGTACGCGACCACGACCGGCTCTATCTGCGTTCGGTTCAGACGGTCCCAGTCGGCGGGGATACGATGACCGTCCTCTCGAGTTCGGCCTTCGACCAGCACATGCTTCAGGAACTGGCCAGCAACCTGGGTGAAATCTCGCTCTACGCGACCGGACTCAGCCTCCGCAAAGTCGAGTCCGGGCAAGGCAAGAAGACTGCCGCCAACGATGGCTCGAAGGTAGCTATTACATTAAACAAACCTGAGGGTGATTACGTATTAGACACGGGCAAGGATGCGCTGCGGCCCACATTCACTGCTGGAACCGTGCCTCCACCAGCAGCACGTATAGACCCTCAAGTCACTTTCGGAACTACTGTGCAGGTAGTGGATTGGGACACCAGCAGCAGACTTAGTCCGGCTGGGATCGGCGTCCAGACCCGAGTGTCTAAGATCTATGAGCGTCTGTTTGCCGCTCTGGGTGATTTTGCGCAAGCCGTCGAATTTGGTTTGTTGTTCGTCGCCCTTTCTTTTGGAGTCATCGAAATGGTCGCGCTAATCATTGGCACCAGCCTGACGCGCACGGTCACCGGCACCGTGGCCCAACTCTACGATGCCACCACGCACATCAATCGCGGCGACTTCCGCCATCGTATTCCGGTGAAGTCGAATGATCAGGTTGCCGCTCTGGCCAACTCCTTCAATTCGATGACGGCGTCGCTGGAGAAGCTGATCGAAGAACAGAAAGAAAAACAGAAGCTCGAAAACGAACTGGTGATCGCTCAGGAAGTGCAGGCTCAGCTTTTCCCTCACCATATTTCACAACTGGCATCGCTGGAAGTGCATGGATTCTGCCGGCCTGCGAGTACAGTGAGTGGCGACTACTATGACTTTCTGACTCTGGATTCGGAGAGATTGATTCTGGCTGTGGGCGACATTAGCGGCAAGGGAATTTCGGCGGCATTACTGATGGCCACCATCCACTCCGCAGTGCGCGCCTATAGCCTCCAGGACATCCCCGCGCTACGAGAACCGATGGCCGTGGGAGTTGCCTCCGGTTCGGCCATGACGCGGGCGTCCCGGGTGCATAATCTGGATGTATCGCCTTCCGCGCTGCTTTCCTTATTAAATCATCAGCTCTACGAAAGCACTCCGTCGGAAAAGTACGCAACCTTGTTCCTCGGCATCTACAACGGCACGGAACGCCAACTGACCTACACTAACGGCGGCCACCTGCCACCCATTGTGATGAGTGAAGACGGAAGCATCCGGCGGCTCGACTGCGGAGGAACCGTGGTGGGCTTGTTCGATAACGTCACCTATGAAGAAAGTTCGGTGCAACTGCGGAAGGGCGAGATGTTTCTGGCTTTCAGCGACGGCGTCACCGAACCCGAGAATGACTTCGGAGAATTCGGCGAGCAGCGGTTAATCGAATTACTGCGCGAAAACCGCGACCAGCCGCTGGTGCGCATCAGCGAAATCGTGACGGCTGCGGTCGACGACTGGATCGGCGCCAATAAACAACCGGATGATGTAACGCTGGTGCTGGCTAGGGCGAGGTAGGACAAGAAGCACGAGCACTCATCCTAAGGTCACGGTTTACTCCAGAAGACAAGAAATATCCCACCTGCGAGAATCAGAAACAACCAAATGAGCAGAGGCGTACGATTACGCTTTCTCATCTCATTTAGGTCCTTTGCAGGTGGCTTGAACTCGAACATACCAGCAGAATATATCTCGTTTGCGTTTAAATCGCGACCAGATCTTTACTTGGCCTTCGCTTCTTTTGACAGCGCGATTACCTTGGACGTAACCGTTTGCCCTTTTTCCATTCCGCCGATAATGACGAGGTTGCTTTTCGTTACCAGCAATCCCCGGTGGTCCATCGTAGGGTCGGGGGAGTTTTCGTCAAGCGTCTCCCACTTTCGGGCACCCAGGTTGAACGCGAATGTCACAGCGGAGGGCTCGGACGGTTTGCCATCATAGCCAATACCGGCATTGTCGTGCGGACTGTCGCTGCCGCCGGAGAAATATATCTTTTCATCTCTTTCCGAACCGCCAGCGGCAATGCGGAAGCGCGCTGTCCCCGGATGCGGTGGTAGCTTGGTCCATTCAATCTTGGTGGGATCGTGATGGCTGATCTTGCCGCTCCAACATTCGTCGGATGCGACAAAACGCGCAGAATTTCCTTCAGGATTCCGGACAGCCCCGTCAACGTAAACAATAGTGTCTCCAACCAAAGCGCCGGCGTGACCGAACACCGCTGTACTAATCGGGGTGGCCTTCGACCACCGGTTCTTATCGAGGTCGTACATTTGGACATCGGTCACCGGTCCCCCATTTGTGCGTCCGCCGACGAGATAGATGTAACGATCGCGGTAAACCCCGATGACAGCCTCGCCCACGGCAACCGGTAAGTCACTTTGTCGAAACCAGCGGTCGTGCTCAGGTTCGTACTTGCCGACATCCGGGACGACCATACCCCCACGCTCGAAGAGCACGTAGCCTCCCATGAGAAACACGTGATTCGCGGCTCCCACTGCCATAGCTCCGACCCGGCCGGCAGTCCCGGGAACAGCGTGGATGTTGTAAACCTTTCCCGAATCTGTATCCAATTGATAGGCCACGTTGGTGACCGCATCCCACGTCTTTTTAGGGCCGATGCCCATTAAGGAAAAAAGCTCGGCCTGGCCCTTCACCTTGAGAATGGCAACGGCGTTATTGGAGACGGCTTCAGGCAGTGGTTCGACTCCGGGATCGGTGGCGGCGAACAAGAATCCGCGCAGGGCTAGTAACAGGAGCAAATGTCTTTTCATGGAATCCAACTTAAACTCGACGCTCTCAAAATATCACGCATGGCACTGCGTCTGCCCGACTACAAATCAATCAACGCCGCCTTGGGGTGGACGCGGTTAGAATGCAGGCGTGAGATTGAACAGCTCGGCCAGATCGTCGTGGCTGGTTTTGGCTGCTTCTCTGCTGGTTTGTTTCGGCGTCTGGCATTGGGCGGAAACCATTCTTGTTCCGGCGAACACGATCGCGGCGCAAAGCCAGGGCGTCCCCATCGGCAACAACTCTGACCTCTATCCCCGCTGGCTGGGCGCGCGTGAACTGCTGCTGCGTGGTCGCGATCCCTATAGCGTGGAAGTGACCCGTGACATTCAGCGAGGTTTTTACGGGCGGCCCCTTGATCCTGCTAATCCCTCGGATCCGCGCTGGGGAGAATCTTTTTTCTACCCGCTGTATGTCGTCTTCCTGCTGGAACCGACCGTGACTCTACCTTTTACAGTCGTGGCTGAGGTGTTCCGCTGGTTCTTATTGTTCAGTATCGCGGCGAGCGTTCCGCTGTGGATGTATGCCGTAGGGTTCCGCCTTAAGCCCTTGCAGCTCGCGTCGGCGATGTTGCTGGCAGCGAGCAGCTACCCGGCCGTCCTGGAATTTCACATGCAAAACCTGACGGCCCTAGTGGCATTGTTGCTGGTTTTGGCCGCAGCATCTCTGGTTCGCGGTTGGTTTGTGCTGAGCGGATTCCTGCTTGCGCTCTCGACTGTCAAACCACAGCTTTCCGGGCTATTTGTAGTGTGGTTCGTGTTCTGGACAGTGGGACGTTGGGCCAAACGCAAGCGCATGGTCTGGAGCTTCGCCGTAACCATGTTGGCGTTGCTGTTGGGAGCGCAGGCACTGTCTCCACATTGGTTATTTGAGTTCGTTGCGGCGGTGTATGACTACGGAAAGTATGCAACCAACCCCTCGATCTTTTACATTCTCTTCCCTTCCGTCCTCCCTCGGGTGATTGAGGCAGGGTTGGTTATTACGTTGATCGTGCTGAACTGGAAATGGAGAACATGTGCGCCGGGGTCGAGCGAGTTTGGTTGGGCGTTGGGCTGGGCGGCGGTCGTGACGCTGGCACTCATCCCGGTCGCTGCCTACAACCAGGTCTTGCTGATTCCCCCGCTCCTGGTTCTTTTGGTTCAGCGCCGAGCAATCGCATCCATGGGTCTGCTGCCGCGGGCGCTGGCCAAAGCTGCATTTGTGAGCCAGGGATGGCAGTGGGCGATGGCGGTGATCATTTCGTTGAGTTCCCTGCTGATCTCCGGGGAACGGATGCGGGCTGCAGTGCAGGTTCCGGTTTACACGCTCCTCGCGGTGCCTCCGCTTACTCTGCTTGCGGTAGCGTTTGCCACATTCTCGCGTCAGCGTCCGAGCCAGCCCTATTCGCCCTCTTCCAAGAATCCCTGACGCACGGCATGAATGAAGTCGGTGTAGGGTGGTACGAGCCCGGCAGCGCGCACATCGGCGGCGATCTGCCCACGGTGATAAGCGGAATGCATAATCACGTGCATCAGGATGTCTTGCTTCGAACTGCTAAAACTCTCGCCTTTCGTATTCTTGTAACTAAGCGTCCGGGTCAGGCCGTCTTCTTTCAGTGCTTGCAAGTAGGCCTTCCAGAGCTTTGGCATCTCTTCGGCTTCGAGTTTGCAGTGTTCCAGCGAAAAATCGGGCCACACCGAATAGGTTTGCTTCTGCAACTGCAAGCGCTCATACCACAACCTATCGGCAGAGAGAACATGCGCCAGCAGCTTCACTGAGCGTGGTGGGGCAGCCTCCAAAGATTGCAACGCATTTAGGACCTCGCGGTTCGCCCAATCGTCATAGGAAAACAAACGTTGTAAGTGTTCAATCATGGCCATATAACAGAAACTGCCTCTGCTGACATTGTGAACGACTATTATGTGGGTGGATACATGAAAATGCTGAGTCGCAAGCTATTGAATTGGTGTTTCGCTATCGCTCTGCTCGCGATGTGTAGCTTTGTAGCATGCAGTGCTTACGTCCGCATGGGAACAGTCGTGATAGCGGATTTCGTTTCCTCGGACAAAAGATGGGACGCCATACTTATGGTCCGAAACGGCGGAGCAATGACCGGTTACTCGACGGTGGTTTCTGTTGTTAGAGCCAATTGGATTGCTCGACAGCTCGCGTTGTATGCCTTGTATCGGCCGGTTCATGTCTTTGTTGCAGACGACAACGACGGTGCTGTGACCTGGGGCAATCAGGGCCTAATAGACGTGAAGGTACGGTGGGCATCGACTACAGAACTTGTCGTTACTTATCCAGAGAAGTCTCGAATCTCTAGGAAAGATCCTAATTTCCAATCGGTCAGCATCCGATACGTACCGTCTCAGTGAAGCCGCACTGAGTCACGGACCCTCAGAAGACCACCATTGCCGAGCAAGGTCCCTTAGGCTCGTGCAGCGAGCAAACTCCTTGTAACCTAGGGACGCATGCCTCTCACCGCGACCGATTGGATCGTCATCGTCGGCTACCTGCTGGTCAATTTGCTGATTAGCATGTATTACCGCCGGCGTTCCAGTGGAAACACGGAAGAATTCTTCGTCTCCGGGCGGGATGTTTCCTGGTGGCTTGCCGGAACTTCGATGGTCGCCACGACTTTCGCTGCTGACACTCCGTTATTGGTATGCGGCCTCGTGGCCAAGTCGGGCATCGCCGGCAACTGGATCTGGTGGGGCCTGTGCGTCGGTGGCATGCTTACGGTGTTTTTCTTCGCGCGCTACTGGCGACGGGCGGAGATTCTGACCGATGTGCAGTTTGTCGAGATTCGCTATAGCGGCAAGCCAGCAGCGTTTCTGCGCGGCTTCAAAGCCGTGTACTTGGGCCTGTTCATGAACTGCTTCATCCTGGGATGGGTGACTCAGGCCATGATCAACATCATCACCGTCTTGCTCGGGCCGGCAATTGCCCAAGGGCGTGTAGTGCGGCTGTCTCTCGCCGGACATACTTTTCAGTACACGCTGAGCGATCCCCACACTACGTCTTTACTGATTTGCATTTTCGTCCTCATTCCATTCACCGGTATTTACACATTCATCGGCGGACTGTGGGGAGTGTTGGTCACCGATCTGTTTCAGTTTGCACTGAAGATGACCATGATCGTGGTGCTGGCCTGGGTTGCGGTAGCAAAGATTGGCGGCATGCAGGCGTTGCAAGTACAGCTACAGGTAGTGGAAAACAATGTGCGGCAGAGCGGCGTGCGGGCCGCGGATCCCGTGGCTTTCCTGCCTGACTTCCATCTGGGCTGGACGACTGACGCGCTGTGGACCCTGCCTCTGCTCACGTTCTTCGTCTATCTGTGCATGCAATGGTGGCTAGCGTGGTATCCGGGGGCGGAGCCCGGCGGTGGCGGGTACGTGGCGCAGCGCATGTTCAGCGCGAAAGATGAAAAGAATTCCCTGGGTGCGACGCTGTGGTTCAACATCGCGCACTATGCGTTGCGTCCATGGCCGTGGATTATTACCGGACTCGTTGCCATGGCGGTGTACTCGCCCAATGGTGGACTGCATCCCAGCGCCGCCTTTGCGCAGAATCCTGAGCAGGGTTACGTCATGGTGCTGCGCGATTATTTGCCGCCCGCCTTGCGCGGGCTGATGGTCGCTGCGTTTCTGGCCGCGTTCATGTCTACGGTGGGCACGCAATTGAACTGGGGATGCTCATATCTCGTCAACGACCTTTACAAGCGTTTTCTGGTGCGGAATTCGACCGAGAAGCATTACGTTCTCATCAGTAAACTGTTCACGGTGCTGCTTGTCCTCACGAGCGGCTACACCGCCATGCAATTAACCTCGATCAAACAAGGCTGGGATTTAGTGCTGAACATTGGCTTCGGCACGGGGGCGGTATACATCCTGCGCTGGTATTGGTGGCGTATCAATGCGTGGAGCGAGATTTCTGCGATGATCGCAGCGGCGGCAGTGACGGTTGCGCTCAATGGAGTCTCATTCACCGGCAACGGCGCGCTGGTGTATGCCAAGAAGGCGCTCATCACCGGCGGAATCACAACCGTGGCTTGGCTGATCGCGACTTTCGTGACCAAACCCGAGTCCGAATCAACGCTGGTGGCGTTTTATCGGCGGGTGTATCCCAGCGTGTACGGATGGAAGCATATCGCGAAGCTGGTACCCGAACTGCCGCAGGTCCGCGACCTCGCCAGCAACGCTTTCAATTGGGTGATGGGCGTCGTGCTGGTTTATGGATGCCTTTTCGGTATCGGCAAACTGGTGTTTCAGCAGTGGTTCTGGGGGATTACGCTGTTGGCCATAGCGAGCGTGGCCGGGTATCTGATCTTCTGGGATCTTACGCGGCGAGGGTGGGAGACATTGTCGGGGAGTGCTACGCCTCAGGTTCGGAGCCAACATCTTTAACCACAGGGCGCACGAGGTTCACAGAGGAACCCTCGCATACTGGACAATATTCGATAAACTGGTTCATTCAGGACAGAGGTTTTAACCGTGTGCGGCGTCGTCGGCTTTACACATAAAGATTGGATTCCGGATCCCGAGCGCATTCGTAGCGCTACGGACACGCTGATTCATCGCGGACCGGATGAGCAGGGTGTATTCGAATCCAAAGTGGTTTCGCTGGGAGCCACACGGCTGAAGATCATCGATCTGCACGGCGGCGATCAGCCCATTACCGACGCCGAAACCCACACGACTATCGTCTTCAACGGCGAGATTTACAACCATCTGGAACTGCGGGCCGAATTAGAAAACCTCGGGCATCATTTCGATTCGCATTGCGACACCGAAACGGTTTTGCGGGCTTTTCTTCAGTGGGACACTGGTTGTTTTTCCCGTCTACGCGGTATGTTCGCAATCGCAGTGTGGACAGAATCGGGCCGCCGTCTGGTCTTGGCCCGCGATCGCATGGGCATTAAGCCACTCTACTTCGCCCGCCGCGGTGAAGATCTCTTCTTTGGTTCGGAACTCAAGGCCATTCTCATCCATCCCGAGATCGAGCGTCGCCTGAGTCTCGACGGCCTCGATTGCTTCTTGTCCCTCAACTACATTCCTTCACCTTGGACCCTGGTCGATGGGATCGAAAAGCTCCCGCCGGGGCGATGGCTGGAGTGGCAAGACGGTAAGGCTTCTTCAGATGCTTATTGGAGTTTGCCGCTACCGAAGCCTCGCGAACAGGGCCTAGAATCGGCCAAAGAAGAGCTTGACGCACTTCTCCGTCAGTCGATTCGCGAACATCTTGTCTCCGACGTTCCGCTGGGCATGTGGCTGAGTGGAGGCATTGATTCCTCGACAATTCTGCATTACGCGGCTACGGAATCCAGTTCGCGGCTAAAGACCTTTTCCATTTCCTTTCGCGGTCGCAGCTTTGACGAGACCCCATATATCAAGGAAGTCGCAAGCCTCTATCAAACCGACCACGAGCAACTCGATCTGAATCCGGAGTGCGACCTTCAAAGTGCGATAGAGGAATTTGCTTACTACTCCGACGAGCCGAGCGCGGACGCGGGGGCGCTGCCGGTCTGGTTCCTATCAAAGCTGAGCAAGACCAAGACTACGGTGAGTCTCAGCGGCGAGGGTGCCGATGAATTGTTCGCTGGATATCTCACCCATCGCGCGAATCAGTTGGCGCAAGGGGCGCGACGGCTGCCCGGCTGGGGATTTCGGCTGGCGCAGGCGGGATTGGGTCTCTGGCCAGTATCCGACGAGAAGATCGGGTTCGAATACAAAGCCAGTCGCTTCCTGGAAGGCTGCCAGATGCCGCCAGAGCGGGCGCATGTGCACTGGAACGGAACCTTCGCTGACGCGCCGAAACAACAGCTACTGAAGTCCGAACTTCCGGCAGCGCTGCACCAGAAGCTGGAAGAATTACGTAGACTACTTCCCGGGGACGGTCTTTCTCCCTACTTATGGTTCGATCAGAAGTATTATTTGCCGGACGACATTCTGACGAAAACCGACCGCATGAGCATGGCGCATTCTCTTGAAGTGCGGCCGCCTTTTCTCGACCATCGCATTGTGGAATTCGCCGCAACCCTGCCAGCCTCGCTCAAGATTCGCGGTTCGCGACAAAAGTTCATTCTTAAAGAATTGATGAAAGGGAAACTGCCGCCCTCGGTTCTGAGCAGAAAGAAGGTTGGCTTCGACATTCCTGCTCATGAATGGCTGCGCGGGCCGCTTCGCTCCCTGCTCGTCGAGACTGTGACCGCAGGCGCTTCTGAGCACGCAGGACTGTTTGACGCCGCAGCGATCGAGGCCGTGATGCAGCGGCATTTATCGAAGCGCGCTAACCTTGGCTACCAATTATGGGGATTGCTGGTTCTATTCCTGTGGATGAAAAAATGGCGAATTCAGACGGCGACGACTCCCGCGACGGTGAAGGATTGGGTACAGGAAAAAACTGGCACATATATCTAGGCGTGTTGCTGGTGGCTGGCGCGGTTTATCTGGGTTGCATTGTTTCGCCTCCTTCGTTGATGGACGACGTGGACGCCGTGCAGGCGCAGATTGCGCGCAACATGGCCACTTCGGGCGATTGGGTCACAGCCCGACTCGACGGCGTGGTTTACATGGAAAAAGCGCCGCTAGTGTACTGGGCGATTGCGCTCTCCTATAAAGTTTTTGGCGTGCATGACTGGTCCGCGCGCATTCCAATCGCGCTTTCGGTTATGGGCCTGGCCTGGCTGACCGCGGCCTTTGGAGTATGGGCATTTGGCAGACGTGCAGGACTTTATGCCGGCCTGTGCATGGCGACGTGCATCGGCATTTTTCTCTTCACCCGCATTCTCATACCAGACGTGATGATCACCTTCACCGTGGCGCTGGCCATGTGGGCATTTCTGCGCGCGCTCGATGTGGAAGAACCGCATCCTCGTCTCTGGGCTTTTCTATTGGCGGCCAGTCTTGGGCTTGGCCTGTTACTGAAAAGCCTGATTGGGATCGTCTTTCCCATCGCATCTGGATTGATCTACCTCTTCGTCACACAACAACTATTCTCCGCCAAAGTCTGGAAGAGGCTCCATCCGTTCAGCGGCGCGTTGATCGTGCTCGCTATTGCGGCACCCTGGCACATTCTCGCCACACTGCGCAACCCGCCGTATTTCGCCTTCACATTGCACAGCGGTCCCGGAGAATATCACGGTTTCCTCTGGTTCTTTTTCATCAACGAACAACTACTGCGCTTTTTGAATTTGCGCTACCCGCGCGATTACGACACTGTGCCACGGCTCTACTTCTGGCTGTTTCATTTGCTGTGGCTGTTTCCCTGGAGTGTGTATTTCCCTGCCATCACAAAGCTTTCATTCAAGCCGATTGACCGCGCTGGCCGGACCCGGTTGCTCACCCTGTGCTGGATTGGCTTCATCCTCGTGTTTTTCACGTTTTCTACTACGCAGGAATATTACTCAATGCCTTGCTATCCGGCGCTCGCGCTGCTGCTGGGCTGCGCACTCGCGACAGATGACATTTGGATACGATGGGGCACGCGAGTTCTAACTGTAATCGCGGGATGCGCCGCGTTGGCCGGAATCGCCATCCTGTTCCTCAGCCGAAGTGCATCTGCCACTGGCGACATTTCGTCCGCGCTAAGCGCGCACCCGGGCGCCTACAAATTGTCGCTAGGACACATGGAGGACCTGACGCTGGCCTCGTTTGCGTATCTTCGCCTGCCACTGGCGATGGCTGCATTGGCTTTCTGTCTGGGCGCGGTGGGAACTTTCAGAGCCGGGGCGCAGCGCGCGGCCATTTCGGCAGCATTAATGATGGTCCTCTTCTTTCATGCCGCTCGGGTGGCGATGGTGGCTTTCGATCCTTACTTGTCTTCCCGGCCGTTGGCAAAGGTAATCGAGAAAGCGCCGCCAGGGACACTAATCGTCGATCATCACTATTACACCTTCTCTTCTGTCTTCTTTTACACCAATCGCTCAGCTTTGTTATTGAACGGCCGCTACATGAATCTCGAATATGGAGCCTATGCGCCCGGCGTTCCAGATGTCTTTATCGACGATTCGCAATTCAGGGATATTTGGCTGCGGCCAGAGACTGCCTATATTGTGGCCAAGGATTCCGCTGTCCCACGCCTCGAGAACCTGGTGGGCCACGAACAGCTGCACGTACTGGCCGCGAGTGGCGGAAAGCTGGTGCTTACCAATCGTCCGCTCACGGTTTCTGCGGCGAAAATTCTTTCCCCGGAAACACCGTGATAGCGATAGGCCTGCGATACAATTGAGAGAATCCATAGAGATTGCTTGGTCGAGGAGACGACATGAGAATCGCTGTGCTTGGCGGGGACGGATATTGCGGGTGGGCGACAGCCCTGTACTTATCGAACCGGGGCCACTCGGTCGCGATCGTTGATAATTTTATCCGCCGGCAGTGGGACTTTGAGCTGGGCGTGCAAACTCTGACTCCGATTCGCCCGCTTTCGGAACGCCTGAAGATCTGGAAGGAACTCACTGGGAAGCAGATCGATCTCTTCGTCGGCGATGTGATGGATTACGACTTTCTCGCCAGTACCATCCAGGCTATTGAACCTGACGCAGTGGTGCATTTTGCCGAACAGCGTGCCGCTCCTTATTCCATGATCGACCGCAAACATGCGGTGTTCACCCAGGTGAACAATGTGGTCGGCACATTGAATTTGCTGTTCGCCCTGCGTGAATTCTGCCCCGATTGCCACCTCATCAAACTGGGGACCATGGGTGAATATGGCACGCCCAACATTGACATCGAAGAAGGCTACATCACGATTGAGCACAACGGGCGTACCGACACGGTGCCTTATCCCAAGCAGCCCGGGTCTTTTTATCATTTATCCAAAGTGCATGACAGCCACAACATTATGTTCACCTGCAAGATTTGGGGCTTGCGCGCCACCGATCTGAACCAGGGAGTGGTCTATGGCACCATGACTGACGAAGTCGGCATGGACGAGGCCCTGATCAATCGCTTCGATTATGACGAAGTCTTCGGCACCGTGCTAAATCGTTTCTGCGTCCAGGCCGCCATCGGGACTCCGCTGACGGTTTATGGCAAGGGTGGACAGACGCGCGGCTTTCTCGATATTCGCGACACCGTGCGCTGCGTCGAGATTGCCTGTCTGAATCCCGCTGGCAAGGGGGAGTTCCGCGTATTCAACCAGTTCACAGAGCAGTTCTCGGTGATGGATTTAGCTCATATGGTCCAGTCGGAAGGCAAAAAGCTAGGTCTTGCCGTCGAAGTCAACCATATTCCTGATCCGCGGGTCGAGGCGGAAGAGCACTACTACAATGCGAAACACTCCAAGCTTATCGAACTCGGCCTGCAACCCCATTTGCTCTCGGATTCGCTGCTTGATTCGCTGATGAACATTGCTTTGAAATATCGCGACCGGATCGATTCTTCCATGATGATGCCCAAAGTCAACTGGCGGCAGGCGCGCAATGATCGGCAGGTGCAGGCTCAGCCCTCGGCAGAAGTCGCGCAGCTTGAAGCTGTGGGCGCGGAAAAAGGCAACGGCAACCGCCCAGCCAAACGAGCTGCGGGATACAGCAAGCGCTAGCGGGGAAAGTGGTAGTAAACGTCCTGCTTGGAGGGAATGGGTGTGCCATTCCGTGTAGCCGGAAGGAACTGCCACTTGCCCACCGCGGCCAGCACCAATTGATCGATCGCTGGGCTCAGGCTCTGGGTCAACTTCAGTTCAGTAATTTTCCCCTGGTCATCAATCGTCACCTCGACAACCACGTCGCCGGCGATCTCATGCATCAAGTCGGGACCAATGGCCGGGTCACGCGCAACAACAGGCAATGCAGGCCGAACTTCGGGCCCAGTAGCTTTGCCGTAATAAAGCGATCCGTAGAGAGAACCGGCAGGCCGCTCATTGGGTGCGAGAACGGCAGCAACTTCGGAGTCTGACTCGACCTTGGAAACCGGGGGCTGCTTGTGTGGCGCCTTCACCGCCTTCGATGAGCGAGTCCAGGTCAGGTGCGCCTGTCGTGGCGGTTCCTCTGAAACCTCGGGCTTGCCGGGGAAATACAGATAGTGCAAACCAGCGCCATGCTCCCCTTGCATCACGGAAGATGGAGAGATAAAGATCGGCGCGGGACTATGAAGAACCCACGCCAGCAACAGCAGATGTGCCGCCACGGAACTCGCCAGAATCGTCGCTGGCTTCTTTGGAGTTGTCGGATTGAGTTGGCTAAACATCATTGCCTGATCAACTAAATGCTACTCCAATTGGACGTGCGAAATCCCATATAGACTCGGTACGGCTGGACAGTGTCCGGGAAGCCGTTGCGGCTTCTTGCTAAACCCTTGTTTTTAAGTGCCCAACCCGATTGTTAAGCTTTCTGAGCCCTCTTCCCAATAAGGACTTCAGTAACGATCGAGCTGCACCTTTTTTGCTGCATTTTAATACTCCTGAAATATTCTGCGGTTAGGATGGCTAAGTTGGGACTTTCAGCGGAGGATCGGCAGTTGGCGGCACCTAGATTTCTTCGGTTTGCTCTACCGCTACAGGTAGCAGCCGTCTGCTACCGGCGGCACGCGTCTTCCATTGAGTTCCTGCTGGTGAACACCAACGGAGGTAATAAGTGGACGTTTCCCAAGGGTGCGCCCGAGCCTTCGTTGTCCCACAGTCAGGCAGCCGAGCGCGAAGCATGGGAAGAAGCCGGGGTTCGCGGACACATCGAGCCTCGTCACTTTCACCTTTACATCCATTCGAAAGGCGTGTTCTGGAAAACCCCGGGCGTGCGCGAGTTCGTAGTGAAGGCCTTTCTCATGGAAGTCGAGGGCACGGAAGAGTCTCATGAGCCCATGCGCAACCCCACCTGGTACGCTCCCGAAGAAGCGCGAAAGATTCTTGCCAAAGGGCGCGAAGTGAAATACGCGCGCGAAATGCAGGCGGTTGTTGACCGTGCGCTGGAACACCTCGGCGTAGCCCACCCTGTTGCCGCGAAGTAGTCTCTCGCGTGGCTCCACTTGCATCTGCTTCCACAATAGCCCAGAATCGCTGATGTTATCCGCGTTAATCTGCATTTATTGGCGGCGAGAAGTCTGATCTATGTTCGCGAAAATTCAGCGCATTCATTTCGTCGGAATCGGTGGCATCGGCATGAGCGGGATCGCCGAAGTGCTGCTGAACCTAGGCTATAAAGTCTCCGGCTCCGACCTAAAGAGTTCTCCCGTGACCCAGAGGCTTGCGGGTCTCGGCGCAACGGTATTCGAGGGACATCGGGCGGAGAACGTTGCCGGAGCTGAAGTGGTTGTCGCCAGTTCCGCCATTTCGCCTGAGAATCCCGAGATTGGGCAGGCACGGGAGCTCCATATTCCGGTCATCCAGCGCGCTGAGATGCTAGCCGAGCTAATGCGGCTGAAATACGGCATCGCGGTGGCCGGCATGCACGGCAAGACCACGACAACTTCCATGGTCGCCGCCGTGCTGGCTGCCGGCGGTCTCGATCCCACGGTGGTGGTCGGCGGGCGCGTGGATGCTATGGGCTCGAACGCTCGCCTGGGAAAATCTCAGTATCTGGTCGCGGAGGCCGACGAGAGTGACCGGTCTTTCTTAAAATTAACCCCAATTCTTTCGGTGATCACCAACATCGACCGCGAGCACATGGATTGCTACCGCAACATGGGTGATGTGAAGCGGGCATTTCTGGAATTCATGGATCGCGTGCCCTTCTATGGCATGGTGGTGGTCTGTAATGACGACCCGATTCTTCGTCGGCTGTTCCCCCAGATTCGGCGGCGCATGGTCACCTACGGCACTCGGCGCGGTTCCGACTTCCAGGTCAGCCTGGGGAAAAACGTTCCCATCAGCGAGAACGCAGGGCCACTCAGTCAGTTCAAGGTCACGTACAAGAGTCAGGGTCTGGGGGAATTTCAGCTTCACGTCCCCGGCCTACACAACGTCTTGAACGCTACCGCCGCGATAGCGGTGGGCATCGGCCTTGACGTTCCCGCCGATCAGATTCGCTCCGGCCTGGAAAACTTTCGCGGCGTGGATCGCCGTTTCCAGCTTCGCGGCAAAGCGGCGGGAGTCAGCGTCATCGACGATTATGGTCATCATCCAACCGAGATTCGCGCGACCCTAGCCGCCGCCCGACAATGCGGATTTCGCAAGATTCATGTCATCTTCCAGCCGCATCGCTACACTCGTACTCGCGACCTGATGAAAGAGTTTGCCACTGCGTTTGGTGATGCTGACTCGCTGTTGATTCTGGATATCTACGCCGCCAGCGAACTACCCATTGAAGGAATCACTGGCGAAGCCTTGTCCCGACATATCGAAGAGGAGGGTGAGCGGCCAGCGCGTTACGTCGCGTCGTTCTCGGAGGCAGCAGAAGCTGCCGCTACCGTTGCGCACGAAGGCGACATGATTCTGACCCTGGGCGCTGGCAGCGTCTCACAGTTGGGCCCGATGATCCTGGCGCAGCTGGCAAATAAGACCCTGGAACCGTTGATTTCCACGTAGGCAGGGATCCAGGAAACCTTTCCGCGCCCTAACCCGTACATAACGTTGTGTGACACGGGCGATAACGATTTTTGAGGTCCCCCGTCTAATCTCCATAACCGGATGAGGAGCAACAACATGGCTTCCGAAAAAGCGACATACTGGATGGCGGTAGGCTTACTGGCACTGTTCATGGGCAATCATTTTGTCAGCAGGATCGGCGGGAACTGCCTGGCATCCAAGGCACGAGTTGCCGTTGAGCGCATTTCGGGGCAAGCCGACCATCTGATGGCTATGGCAGATGTCGCTATGGGACGGACCTCAACCCGGTTCGACCGCGCCCAGGCCGCGATGGAGATGGCCCAGGTCCGCATGGCCTCGGTCCAGACTCAGTTTGCACGGCAGCAAGCTGCTTGCGCCCGGCTGGAAGGCAGCAGAGCCAGGATGATGATCCGGCAACAGTTAGAACAGATCGATATCCCGGCGGTCGTCTCTCGCCCGCGAATCGAGATGATGATGCCCCGGCCACCGGCGGCTCCCAGCGCGGACCCGATCTAGCTGCCCGCGTATTTTTCTCGAATCGTTTCGTACTTCTGCACGGTCTAAATAGCGTTCGCACTGACTCGCGGGAGGATTCCATGCAGGAAACACCACAGCAGTACACGCAACGCATCACCGGCTACATGCAAGGCAAAGAACCGCTCCAGGTGCAAGGCGAAACCGCCAAGAAGCTGGCCAAGCTCATCAAACCCCTCAGCAAAAAACAGCTTTCCACGCGCCCCGAGCCGGGGAAGTGGTCGATTGCCGAAATTCTGGCGCATCTGGTGGACGCTGAAATCGTCGGCAGCTGGCGCATGCGGCTGATTATCGGCAGCGATGGCGTCCCCATTCAGGCTTTTGATCAGGACGTGTGGGCGGAGACGTTCAACTATGCGGCGTGCGATCCCAAAGTTTCGCTCGAAATCTTCCGCGTGCTGCGCGAGAACAATCTGCGCATGCTCAAAGGGCTGCCCAAGAAGCTTTGGGAGAACCACGGCATGCACTCGGAGCGCGGGAAAGAGACGGTGGCACACCTCGTCCGCATGTTCGCCGGGCATGATTTGAATCATCTGGCGCAGGTGGAGAGGATTGCAAAGGTGGGCGGGGGTAGGCGGAAGAAGGCGGCGTAGGATAACGAAGCCTGGGTGCGCCAGCCAGGACACGATCACTCATGGTCGGATTTGCTGGGCCCGTATCTTGCACCCTTTCGAGAGGACAAGACAACGGCCATCGCGATCAGCACCGCGAATAGTGCCGCGTAGCCAGCAATACCTTTGCCGCTTGTGGGGATCCATCTAAACAGGATCAACGCAAGAACGCCGCAAGCAATCTTGGTGGCGTTAAGAAGCACGGAGTTAGTGGTCATATCGTGCCTAGCCAAGGCTATCGCGTTTATTCTACCCTCGATGGTAGAAATCAACAGGATCACCTGCCCCCGCACCAAGATTTCCTCTACCCCAACTCCGCAAAAGCCGTTATAGTAGTCACGCTCACGCGATTCGCTGACGACAACTGACCTGTATTGATGGCGCGAAAAAGCGGTTCCACCATCTCGCAGGAAGAGTTGTATCCACAGGCCGACGAGCCCTCGCGCCAGGAATTGGACGACGCGCACCGGCTCGACTTCGATGTGGATGACGAGTCACCCTTCCTGCGCGGACAAAAACGAGTTTCTGTCCGTCGCGGTTCCCTGCCCAAAAAGGCTGCCACGCGCCTGACTTGGGGCGCTTTGGCTGCGTTGGTGGTATTGGTATGCGGACTTGCGGTCAGCGCGGTCTACCACTACGGTGAGCATTCCTGGCGGTTTCGCGTGGAATCGAGCGATGACATCGAAATCAGCGTCCTGGGCAACGTTACGCGTTCTCAAGTCATGGAGGTCATGGGCGAAGATATTGGCCGCAATATTTTCTTTATTCCTCTCGATCAACGGCAAAAGCAGCTCGAGCAGATTCCATGGGTGGAAACAGCCAGTGTGATGCGCTTCGTACCCAACCGTATCAAGATTGAAATCCATGAGCGCACGCCGGTTGCCTTCGTGCGGCTGGGTTCGAAGATTCTCTTGACTGACGCCACTGGAACGCTGATGGAACTGCCGGTCGGTAGCAAGAAGAAGTTTTCTTTCCCAGTGATTCTTGGCATGAACGCAGGCGAGCCGCAATCCACCCGCGCTCCCCGCATGAAGATTTACAACCAACTGCTCAGCCAACTGGATTCCGAGGGGGGGCATTATTCCCAGGGCTTGAGCGAGGTCGATCTGTCGGATTCGGATGACGTGAAAGTCCTGGCCAACGACTCGGGCGGTGAGGTGCTGGTGCACCTGGGGGCTTCTGATTTCTTAACCCGCTTCAAGATCTATATCAGCCATGCTCAGGAATGGCGGCAGCAATTTGCGCGGCTCGATTCGGTGGATTTGCGTTACGAACACCAGATCGTCGTGAATCCGGATTTGCAGGGCCCGGTGAAAGAGCCGCCACTCTCGTTGTCGGTAGCGAAGGCTGCGGTGGCGGCGGGCGTAAAACCGGCGGCGTTGGTGGTGCATGAAACTACGCCGAAGCCGGCAACTCCTACACCTGCACTGTTGCCACCTGCCAAGCCGGACGCCAAGCGGCCGGCCGGCAAGAAGAAAGTTGCCAAAGAACACCATCACAAACCTTCAGGCAAGAAGCTTGAGGCCAAGCACTCGGCAAATGAACCAGCGCCTCCGCTACGGGCGGCGACGCAAACGCCATCCCCTGCAACTCAACCAACCAGCCCCGCCGCACCTAATAACAGTGCAACGACGCCGAAACCACAGAAGCCGAGTGCGGGAATTCCTAAAGGGCAGGAGCCTTAAATCAGGATGGCGAACCAGCATCAACATTTCGTGACGGCGATTGACGTAGGCAGCGCCAAGACCTGTGTACTGGTGGCGGAGGTCACCGACAACGGACTACGCTACCGCGGACATGGGCTGGCGGAATCGCGCGGCTCGCGCAAAGGCGTGATTTGCGATCTGGAAAAGGCTGTAACTTCCATCCAAAAGGCGGTTGAAAAGGCTGAAGACTCTTCTGGAACCGCGGTGGAGCACGCGCTGCTGGGAGTTGCGGGTGGCCACGTTCGTGGAGTGAACAGCCACGGAGGACTCAGCTTTGGCACCCGCGCCCGCGAGATTGCTCGCGACGAGATTAAGTCGGCGGTCGACAAGGCGCGTGCCATTCCGTTGCCCTCGGACCGCGAGATTCTGCACTTGCTGCCGCAGGATTTCATCCTCGATGATCAGGGCGGTGTGCATGATCCGCTGGGCATGATGGCCATGCGGCTGGAAGTCCGGGTGCATATGGTCACGGCGGCTGCCAGCGCAACTCAGAATGTGGTCACCGCGGTGAACCGTGCCGGCGTGCAAGTGGACGACACTGTGTTTGAGCCTCTGGCCTGCGCGGAGGCGGTCCTCCGCAACGACGAACGTGAACTGGGAGTCTGTCTGGTGGATGTAGGCGCGGGATCAACCAGCCTGATCGTTTTTCAGGAAGGCGCGGTGATCCACACGGCAGTGATTCCGATTGGCGGCGACCATTTCACCAGCGATCTTTCCGTCGGCCTGTGCACCCCGCTGGCCGAGGCCGAGAAGATCAAGAAGATTTACGGCAACGTAGTCGTCACTCTGGTTCCTGAAGCTAATGAGGTTGAAGTTCCATCGGTCGGCGATCGGCCATCTCGGTTGATTCCGCAACGTATGGTGGGAGAAATCCTGGAGCCGCGGGCACGGGAATTGTTCGAAATGCTGCGCGACAACCTGCGCCACAGTGGGACGCTTGAAGTTTGTGTCGGCGGCGTAGTGCTGAGTGGCGGGGGATCGCGCCTGGCGGGGATCGTGGATGTCGCCGAATCGGTGTTGCGGCGGCCATTGCGTTTGTCATGGCCAGTGCCGTTGGCGAAAATGCCTTCGACCTTAGCCGAGCCGGAATTTGCCACAGTTCTGGGGATGGCGCTTTATGCTCATCGTTCGCGGATCGCACGTGGCGTGCAAGACACGCGCTGGAGTTCGCGATTGATGGGCTTGTTTGCAAAGAAAGGGGCGTGAAATCAGCTTTTGGCAATTAGCACTTGGCATTTAGCGGTCTGAGATTTTGCAGACTTCTGAAGAATCTCGGACGACCAAATGCTAAGTGCCAAGTGCTAAACACTTGTAGCTAACACCGAGGTGTATATATGAAAAACGACGACAACATTCGCATCAGTTTTAACGAGGAAGCTCGCAACGACGCCAAGATCAAAGTCATTGGCGTGGGCGGAGGCGGAGGCAACGCGGTAAACCGCATGATCGATGCTGGCATGGAGGGCATCGAATTCATTGTTGCGAACACCGACCTACAGGCCTTACGTATGTCCCGCGCACCGATGAAGATCCAGTTGGGAGTGAAGCTCACCAACGGCCTGGGCGCCGGCGCAAACCCCGAAGTCGGACGCAAGGCCGCACTCGAAGATTCTGACAAGATCATCGAAGTGCTCGAAGGCTCCGACATGGTTTTCGTCACTACTGGCCTCGGTGGAGGCACAGGGACGGGAGCCGCTCCGATCATTGCTTCGCTGGCCAGCGAGATGGGCGCGCTAACCGTCGCCGTGGTCACCAAGCCTTTCGCGTTCGAGGGTAAACGCCGCATGCAGCAGGCCGAGCGGGGCATTGCAGAACTGATGGAGTCGGTCGACACCACCATCGTGATTCCCAACGAGAAGCTTCTGGCGGTTGCGCAAGACGCCGGCTTTTTCGAATCGTTCCGCGTGGCGGACGACATTTTGCGCCAGGGCGTGCAGGGTATTTCTGACATCATTACCATTCCTGGGATCATCAATCGCGATTTCGCCGACGTGAAAGCGATTATGGCCGGAATGGGTTATGCCGTCATGGGTGCAGCCACCGCCAGTGGCGCGCGTCGCGCCACTGAAGCGGCACAAAAGGCCATCGCCTCGCCCTTGCTCGAAGCCGGCGCGATCGACGGCGCCCGCGGCATTCTCATCAACATCACCGGTTCGACGTCGCTCAAACTCGCCGAGGTGCAGGAAGCTTGCAGTATTGTGCAGAGTGCGGCCGACGAAGACGCCAACATTATTTTCGGCGCTGTGCTCGATGAAAAGATGAAGGATTCGGTAAAGATCACGGTGATCGCTACCGGATTCCGCGACTCCGGGATCCCACGCCGACGTCGCGAGACCGAGCCGGTGTTCATCTCTTCGCGAGAGACCAATAATTTTCCAGAACCTGAACCAGAATGCGATCCTCTGCCGCCGCCGATGGTTATGGAGGAAGCTAGCCCCCAGCCAACGGCGAGCACGTCGTGCGGGGTGACTGGAATCGACGCCATGCGCGATGCGATGATCGCCAACTTCGAGCAGTCGGACCTCGATGTTCCGGCGTTTCTGCGCAGGCGCGGCGAGACCATGTAGTGAAGTGTGCTGATTCGTACCCGTGCGCGGCGAGGGAAAAGGTTTGCTATTTCTTGGGGAGTATCGTTCCAGTAACCAAGCGGGAAGTTACTAAAGCCCGATGCCCAGCGGGAAAGGCGAAGCAACTCTTGTGTTGACAATGGGTTATACCTATAGAGGCCGGCTCTTGCGCATATTACTTTTTGGTTGCGTCGGGCCGCGAACTTTCATAAGATCAGATGCAGCAAGCACTTACCGGTAGGCCTGCCATTGGCATCTGCCGTGCTCCTCAAGTAGTGCTAATTCTGGAGTTTACGTTGAATAGACTTTTTGCGCGCCTGGGTGTAGTTGTTTTCTTCGTTATGGTGCTGTTGTGCGAGGCCGGCTTCGCGGCCACGGTCAACACCCACGCGTTAACTCCAAAGAAATCCAAGTCACAAAAGATCAGCGAGGGTGCGCATACCAGGAAACGCATGCGGCGGTTGGCCCACAGCCGCGCCGTCACCACTGCGCGCCCGCAGACCACCAGCTCACATCGTCGTAATCGCTACTATGAGCGTTTCTCCACCAGCTCTTTTGCCGATGACGTTACTGAAGGCGACAACATCGCTGGCGAAGATCCTGTGGTACGCCAGGCTGCAATCGACGCGCTGGGCAATCTGAACGGTACTGTCGTTGCCATCGAGCCCACCAGCGGCCGCATTCTGGCCATGGTTAACCAGCGACTCGCACTGTCGAGCGGCGCTCAACCCTGTTCCACCATCAAACTCTCGGTGGCACTATCAGCTTTGAGCGAGGGCCTAATCACCAAAGACACTGAAGTTCATTTGGGCCCCGGCTCCAACATGAACCTGACGACCGCCATCGCCCACTCTAACAACGCTTATTTTGAGGCACTGGGCCGCCAGTTGGGATTTGAGAAAGTCAGCTATTACGCTCACCAGTATGGACTGGGCGAAATGGCAGGTTACAACATTGCCGGCGAAAACCTGGGAACTTATCCGGAAGAGGAGATTTCTTCCAAGCTGGGCGGCGTAGGCAAGATGTGCTCATTCGGTGAAGGCATTTCCATGACGCCACTGCAACTGGGAGCCATGGTTTCAGCTATCGCGAATGGCGGCACGCTTTACTATCTACAGCATCCCACCTCGCCGGAAGAGGTCGCGAACTTCGAGCCACGAGTGAAACGCCGTCTCGACATTGCGCCGCTCATTCCGGATATTTCCGACGGTATGGCTGGCGCGGTTACTTACGGTACCGCCCGCCACCTGCGGGTCAATTTCAGCGAAGAAGAGATCCTTGGCAAGACCGGGACCTGCTCACACGCGGGAACCCGCTACGGATGGTTCGCTTCCTATGCAAACACCGACGTGGGCCGTGTAGTAGTGGTGATTTTCCTGGAAGGCGACCGCGCCGTCTTCGGGCCGAGAGCCGCAGAAATCGCGGGCGTGATGTACCGCCGCCTCTACGACCACAGCTTCTTCGTGAAATCTGCGTTGTCCAGTGACGCTGTGGCCCCGAAGATATCCGCACCTTTGAACTAGGCCGGCCTTTCACTTCCCCGAAACTAGTATTCCGCGAGCTGCTTCATAGCTCGAAACAGGTCTTCGGCCTGCGGCAGGATGACGTCTTCCAAGATCGGCTGATAGGCCACGAACGTATCTTTCGCCGCAACCCTGCGCACCGGCGCGTCGAGATCGTCGAACAGTTCATCCGCGATGCGAGCCGCGATCTCTGCGCCGTAACCCCAGCTCAGTGTGTCTTCATAGGCCACGAGCACGCGATTGGTCTTGCGCACCGAGGTCGCGATCGCTTCCCAATCGAACGGACTCAGACAGCGCAGGTCGATCAGCTCGACTTTCACTCCGTGTTCACGTTCGATCCTTTGCGCCGCCTGTAGCGCACGCGGAACCACGGCGCCGTAAGTGATCACTGAAAGATCAGTACCCGGTTGCACGATTTTCGCTTTACCGAACGGAACCATGTAATCCGGGCCGGGGTATGGCGCCCGGCCGAAGGTCTCGCGATACAGCCGTTTGTGCTCAAGAAAAAGAACAGGGTCATCGCAACGAATCGAGGTTCGTAGCAGGCCGGCAGCGTCCAATGCATTCGACGGGAACACCACCCGCAGGCCCGGAATGTGAGTGAAGATGCTCTCTCCGCACTGCGAATGATAGATGGCGCCGCCTGTGAGATATCCACCAATCGCAACACGTACCACTGCCGGTGACGAGAACCCGTTGTTCGAGCGCCAGCGGATCAAGGGCAGCTCGTTACGCAACTGCATCATCGCCGGCCAAATGTAGTCGAAGAATTGAATCTCTACTACCGGCTTCAGCCCACGCGTAGCCATGCCAGTGGCTCGGCCAACGATATTGGCTTCGGCCAGCGGAGAGTTGAAGACACGGTCAGAACCGAATTCGCCTTGCAGTCCGGAGGTCAGCTTGAAAACTCCGCCCTTGCCTTTGATCAGCTTTTCCTGCAGATACTGGTCGCGACTGCAGTCGGCAACGTCCTCGCCGAACATCACGATGCGCTGATCACGAGCCATCTCGTCGCGCAAGGTGGCATTGATCAGGTCGGCCATGGTTTTGGGGGCGGCTTTTTTCGTGTCCCCTGTGTCACTGGCTACCGGTTCGGTCTCGAACGCCGAAGAGGTCGGATCAATATCCGGGGAATAAATAAATCGCATCACGGAATCTGGTGTGGGCAATGCGGCGGCGAGCGCCTGATCTACTGCGACCTGGAGATCGTCTTCAACCTGTTTCTCCAGGCGGTTAATACCGTTTTCGTCGAGAATGCCTTCCCGGATGAGAAACATCTGCATGCGAGATACCGGATCTCGAGCCGCATCACGCTCCCGCTCCGCGTCCGGCCGATAAGCCCGCTCGTCATCCGATAACGAGTGCGAGTACGGGCGAATCACATGGGCGTGGATGAAGGCTGGCCCACTGCCGGCGCGGCAATAAGAAACCGCGCGAGTGAAGGTCGCGTAGGTGGCAACCAAATCAGTGCCGTCGATTTCCTCGAAATGGAAATTAGGAAACCCCGAGACCAGCCGCGAGATGTTCCCTCCGGCGGTTTGCACTTCGACTGGAACAGAGATCGCGTATTCGTTGTCCTGGATCACAAACACCACGGGCAGCTTGCGATTGGAGGCAGTATTCAATCCTTCCCAGAATTCGCCCTCGCTGGTGGTTCCATCGCCCAGCGAGACATAGGTGACTTCATCTTTTTGGAAAGTCACGTTCTTGAATTCCCGATAATCACCCGAAACTCGCTTGGCGGCAGCTGAATGAGATTGGAAATAGCGGCCGGCTTCCGCGCACCCCACTGCCTGCAGAACCTGGGACCCAGTCGGCGACGATTGAGTTACTACATTCAGCTTGGGAAAACCCCAATGCGAAGGCATCTGCCGTCCGCCGGAGTTGGGATCATCGGCCGCGCCCACTCCCTCCAGGAACATTTCGTACGGGGTCGCGCCCAACCCCAGACATAGCGCGCGATCACGGTAGTAGGGATAAAACCAGTCATAGGCCGGCTTCATGGCGAATGCAGCCGCTACCCCCACGGCCTCGTGCCCGGCTCCGGAAATCTGAAAGAAGATCTTCTGCTGGCGTTTGAGCAGTATCTCGCGGTCATCCACTCGGCGCGAGGTGTGCATGATCCGGTAAGCTTCGATCAGTTTCTCGCGGGAAAGGCCTTCATAGGCCTTGTTCACATCCGTCACTCTTGGGTCTGTTTTGGTCGCCATGCTTTATCCGATCCGCCCTGCAAGGGTTCTATTGTAAATCCTCCGCGGGAGTTCCGAATATACTGGAAATTATCTTGGTTCAAGGCATCATTGATCCACTTCCACCGCCAATTCGACCCTCGATCCATTAAGCTTCTAGTCTTTGACCTGGACGGCACCCTGATCGACTCCCGCCTCGATCTGATTCATTCTGTCAACGCCATGCTGCGGCATTTCAACCGCCCTGAACTGCCCGGAGACGTAATCGCTTCGTACGTAGGTGATGGCGCGCCCGTGCTGGTGCGCCGAGCTCTGGGAGATCCCAAGAATGATGCTCATGTAAAAGAGGCTCTGGAATACTTTCTGGCCTATTACCGGGTGCATAAACTCGACTACACCCACGTTTATGACGGGATAAAGGAAATGCTGCTAGAGGTCAGTCACGCCAACGGCATTCACCGCCAGATGGCCGTGCTTTCTAACAAGCCGGTGATTCCATCGCGTGCCATCGTCGAAGCGCTGGGCCTGGCGGAATTCTTTGTTCACGTGTATGGCGGCAACAGCTTCCCCACCAAGAAGCCCGATCCGCATGGCGTACACAGCATTCTGCGCGACACCAAGATGCGCCCCGAGGAAACTTTGATGGTCGGAGACTCTTCGGTTGACGTGATCACCGGCCGCAATGCGGGACTCTGGACCTGCGGAGTAACTTATGGCTTCGCACCGCACACGCTGAGCATTGCTCCGCCTGACGTAGTGGTGGACAGCCCGCGCGAGCTGGCGGAATTGTTTGGATAGAGTCTGTTCCCAGATGCGCGCCTCGCAATCAGCGCTTCTCCCTGCACATTTTCCACCACCGCATGAGTCCAGCGATTGGGCTCGTGACGTCCTTGCATGCGCATTTGAAGATAATTGTCCGTAAGGCACTGGGTGTGCGTCCCGTCGAATCCACTCAGGGTGATGGCTTCCACTGTCTTACCAACAAAAGACCCCATGAACGCCAACTTCTTCTCGCCTGCTAAGTCCCGCAACACCTTGTTGCGTCTTCGGGCCTGGTTTGCCGGAACCTGATCGCGCATTGCGGCTGCTTGAGTCCCCGGACGCGGTGAGTACGTAAACACATGCAGATAAGTGAACGGCAACTCTTCTACCATGCGACGGGTCTCTTCGAAGTCGTGCTCGGTTTCGCCGGGGAATCCGACCATCACGTCCGCGCCGATGGCGGCCGTGGGCATGGCGGTGCGAATCTTTTCGATCTTCTCGCGATAGTGCCAAGGCCGGTATTTGCGGTGCATCCCGCGAAGCACGCGGTCGCTGCCCGATTGCATGGGAACGTGTGCGTGCCTGGCTATGCGGGGAGAGTTGCCGATGAGTTGAATCAGTTCGTCACTCCAGTCCATCGGTTCCACCGAGCTGATCCGAAGTTTTTCGAGTGCCGTATCTCTTAGAATGGCGCGGACTAGATCCTCGAACCGTGATTGTTCGGACGCCAGATCTCTTCCCCAACGGCCCAAGTTGATTCCAGAGATCACCACCTCGCGAAATCCGGCAGCCACCAAGGTGTTCACCTCTGCCAGAACCTCGCGCAACGGCAAAGACCGGCTCTGCCCACGCACTGATGGAATTACGCAGAACGAGCAACGATTGTCGCAGCCATCCTGCACCTTGAGGTTCGGCCGCGTGCGTTCATGGGCGGCATCGAAGACTGGAGCGGCTAGCAGTTCGGTATGCGCGAAAATGTCGGAAACGTGAATCGGTCGTTGGCTTTTCGATAAGCTGCTGAGTGGGACGAATGCAGCCGCGTTTCTGTTCTCAGAGCCAACATCCGGCTGCTGAAGTGCAATCTCCGCTAGCCGGTGCTTGTGGGAGTTTCCGACAACCCGGCTCACTCCCGGCAACGCCGCAATTTCTTCCGGCGCACGCTGGGCATAACACCCGGTAACCACAATTTGGCAGCCGGGATTCTCCCGCCGCACACGGCGGATGGCGGCACGCGCGTCGCGATCGGCTGACGCAGTAACCGTGCAGGTATTCAGCACCACAACTTCCGCTTCTGACGCACGATCGGCACGCACCAAGCCGCGTTCGCGGAACTGGCGTTCGACAGCAGCCCCGTCCGCCTGCGTTGCACGGCAACCGAAGTTTTCTACGTAAAAGCTGGCCATTGCTTCCTGAAAGCAAAGACGGCACATGCCGCCCGAGGATACGAGCCTTATATAATAACTCGGACGGAGTTGCACCAGAAGGCGAGACACTGCGGGCTCACCCAGCCAGTGTAGCTGGGGCGAATGTGTGCCTTAAAACCGGGAACGGGGATGGAGAACCGGGCAACTGACCCGGTGTACCATTAGCCAACTCTGGCCAGAGTAGACGTTTTAATCAGGCCCGACGCTGCCGTACGCTGCCCCTGAAAACAATCGCGACACAACACTGGTCGACCCTGAGTTGGACGGAAGGGTACGGTTGTGTTTTTGCCACATTGCGAACAGGTGGCCCTAGTCTCGATCCTAGGTTTGTAATGTAAAGGAGAGTTAATGATCGGGACGCGCTTGGTCTTGCAGTTCTTGCAACGTTTGGGTTGGTTTTTGAACTGCATCTCGAGAAAGAACTTCTGATCTCTCACGGTGAAGATGAAATCAGCGCTGCAGTCAACGCACTGTAATACCTTGTCCTGAAATTCCATTGAGGATGTTCTCCTTGCGACTGCGCTCCGGATGACAATCTCGCTGTAGTGCGAGAACATCCACCGGGACGCGCCAGTGCGCGGAATTGTTGCTTCATCCCCTCGTTTGTGCTGCCGTACTGCTGTGGATTCGGCCACCATGCGCCGAACGGGCATGGCTTGGTTAGACATTCGAACTTCCCGAGTTGGATGGACCCGGGTGGCGTTCCCCCCAAGGAATGCCAAGTGAGAGACAACGAGGGCCGCGTTGAGAAGCGACCCTCGTCTTTTATTCCGCTTCTTTACGAGCTTTCTTCCGGCTGCGTTTGCGCGCCAAAGCTTCCTTTACGCGCTTCTTCTCGCCGGGCTTCAGATAAAAGGAGTGACGCTTTACCTCCTTGATGATGTCTTCCTGTTGCACTTTACGCTTAAAGCGCCGGAGTGCGTTTTCGAGGGACTCTCCCTCTTGCAATCTGACTTCTGCCAAAGAAACGACACCCCCAAACCTGTCCTGTCTGGACTCATCATTTATTGCAAGGTTCTACGCGCAAGTCAAGGTCTATGTAAGACCAGCGGTCAGATACAGCGCCAAATTTGCCCTTGAAAGCCAACGCTTTAGCTTAAAAAGTCATTTTCAACGCCAACTGAACCTGCCGCGGAGGGAAGGAATTGGTAGCCGCCACGGGGTTGATAGGCACCTGAAAGTGACCCGGGAAGTAGTTGATTCCAATCTGGTTACTGATCTTAACAAAGTAAACCGAGTTGCTGGTCAAGCCGTTCTCAGTGATGGTCACAAGCTTATTGTCACGGTTCAGCAAATTGAACGATTCAATCACCAAGTCGATCTTCATGCGCTCGCCGAGGTACAGCCGGCGGCTGAGCCGCGCATCGGTGCTGGCATAGTCAGGTCCCAGGAATGAATTGCGCCGGGCTTCGGGCAAGCGATCATTGCTGTCGTTATCGTCCTGATTAGGATCGCCTGACACCGTGACGTTTACAGGCCGGCCACTACCGTAGGTGAACACCCCTGCCAGCTTCCAGTCGTTAAAAATGTGGCCTAAGAACTCCTGACCACGGTGAAACGGCTTGGGCTCAACGATCCAGGAAAACACCAGCCGCTGGCGCTGATCCGTGACGCTGTTTCCACGCTCGGCGTTGGGGGCGTAGGAATTCTGTACCAAGGCGGGCTGGCCGGCGACCAGGGCGTCTTGACCATCGTCGATGGCGTGGGCGTAGGTGTAGGCCAAACGAAAATAGACGCCGCTGGTCATCTGGCGGCGAATCGAAAGCGTCGCACCGTTGTACACGCTGGATGCGGCACTTTCGAAAACATCAATGGCACCCAACTGAGGAATGGGTCGGGCCAGAGGATTGATGCATGGTGGAAAAGGACAAGTGAAAGAGGGTGTCATCTGCCAGGTCGAGAAGGAAGCAACGTTGTAATAGGTCCCCAGAAAATTAGTCCCGGTAATGTCGTACACCGGATACTGCACATTCACCGGCGGGGGCAGGTTCACATCTCTCGCCCGGATCAAATCCACGCCGTGAACATACAAGTAGGAAACGCCGACGGCGAAACCGTGGGCCACCTCCTTTTCCAGGTTCACGCTGGCCTGCTCCACTTTGGGTGTGTTGAAATTCGGCGAGAAGGCGGAAATATCGCCTTGAGCGTGCTGCGCGAAGGCTGACGGTAAGGTGCAGGTCGTCAATGTGACCGGACAATTCACCAGCGGATTCGGATATTGCGGGAAAATCTGGTGATCATAGAAATTGGAATTGTTAAGAAAAAGATTCGCCGACTCGAGTCCATTCTCGGTAGCAATGGTCGAAGTGTAGATTTGAGGAATGCGAGTATAGAACCAGCCGTATCCAGCCCGCACCACTAGTGGCTTCTTGTTTCCAATCGAGTAGGCAAATCCCACGCGCGGGGCAAAGTTGTACGGGTTATAGGGAATCTTGCCGGAATCCGGCCAGAGCGGATTGGTCACCAGCCCTTTCCTGGTGAAGGTCTGCAAGTCATAGCGCCCGCCGATACTCAGGGCCAGATGATTGGTGACGCGGATGGTGTCCTGGAGAAATCCAGCGTACTCGTTGGTGTCAGGATGCGATGACATATTGCCAAAGTTCTGTATGTAATACTTCGGAACTAGGTGGGCATAGGCGCGCAGCGGAGAGAGTTCCAAACCCGCCTCCATCGGCTGGAAGGTAAATGGATCCACTTTGATGGGATCGAAAATGTATTCGCCGCCGGACAGCGACGGAAAGAAGTTGTAGATCCACGTAATCAAAGCATCTCCTCCCAGCTTCCAGGAGTTGCGACGCCCTTCGATACTGATGGTTTCGGTCAAGTGCAGGCGGTGTTCCCGAGTCTGCCGCGGCAAGATCGACGAACGTCCAAAACCGTCGATTGTACTCATGATCGTCGTCGATGGCGCCGCGCTGTTACTGCTGGACTGTTCCAGGTCGCGCGAGAACTGCGCCCGCAGATGGCTCACGATCCGCCAGGAAAAATTGCTGGTCAAGGACAACGATCCGGTTTCGGTGGCGACCTGCTCCTGGCCGTTATCGCTGATAGCGAATGTGGTAAGGGGGCTGGCGGGATCGAGGAAAACATTGTTCTGCCCCCAATAGCGCGAAGTACTGATTCGGGCGGATAGCGATTCGTGTGGCGTCAACTCAATGTCGAATTTGAGAAACCCGGCATTCCCCAGCATCTGCGCCGGAAACTGGCCGCCGAGAGTGGAGAGCTGATTCGCAGCCGCAAAGACCGTCGTGGCATCATTGGCGTCGTAGTCTCCGGGAGTCCGAGGCCCCGTGGGCGCTTGTGGCGTCACGGTGGAAGTTCCGTTCAGAAAGCGCATTACGATGGGGACACGAAAAATGTGTTGGTCGAAACCGCCGAAGAAGAAGGCTTTGCTGCGACGGATCGGCCCACCTAATGTGAATCCGAATTGCTGCTGTTGACCGTGAGGCTTGAAGTCGAGAAAAGGATGAGTCGCGCCGAAGCTGCTGTCTCGAAAGAAGAAAAAGCTGCTGCCGTGCAGCTGGTTGGATCCTGATTTCGTTACCACATTTATAACTGCTCCTCCGGCGCGTCCCAATTCCGCGCCATAGGTATTGGAAGAGACGCTAAATTCCTGCACCACCTCGTTCGAGAATTGATATGGCGCCCGATATCTGCCACGGGCCTGGGAGAAGAAGGCATTGTTGTCGTCGGCGCCGTCGACCAAATAGCTTGACTGGTATCCGCGAATGCCTCCGAAAGCGAGATCGCCGTTAGAGCCAGATGTCATTCCGCGTGGGTCCTGGGTCACACCCGGTGTCAGCAAGGCAAGATCGGTGAAGCGGCGGCCATCCAGTGGCAATTCCTGGATGGCCCTATTGTCAATGAGGGAAGAAACCGCGACCGGCTGTGTGTCCACCAGGGGTGGTTCGCCCGACACTGTAACCGTTTCCGCCGGTCCCGCCACCGTCAGCTTGAACTCGATCCCGGTCGTGCCCCCTACCGTTACATGCAACCTTGGAGTCACTTGCGGCGACATGCCGGTTGCGGTTGCGCGGCCAGAATAGTCTCCAGGAGGAAGTAGTTGAAAAACAAACTCGCCGCTTGAATCGCTAGTGAGGGAGTAGCGGAACCCTGTGGCGTCGCTTACCAGCACAATGACGGCACCGCCAAGACGACCACCAGTACTGTCGACAACCACGCCGCGCAGGGCGCCAGTCGAGGCGTCCTGAGCGGAAGCCAGACCCAGCAGCAGAACCAGAGATAGTGCTGGTGCAACTCTTCGCAATAAACACGAAGGAGGCCGGATCAAGGACATCAGTCTTGACGCCAGCATCCTGAGCAATGAGGGAAGGGGCAGAACATCAGGAAAGAAGAGAAAAAACGGACCCGCAGCACACGCCATAGGACACTCACCTTCATGGAATTCTCGGTACGGTGAGTCCAGATTTTGACGGCGGACTTTTCCTGTATATCAGTTATCAGAAGCGGAGTCTGTGAGCTTTGACCATTCTTTTCCGGATTGTCCCAAGGCGGGAATCCGCCGCGTGCTAGTATTGGGCCGCTTCCTGTACACAAAGACCACGCAGACACTCGGGAGGACTAACATGCGGCAGTTTATGGACAGCACTTGGAAGATCGTAGTCTGGGTTGCAGCTTTAAGCTTCGGAGTCGTGCCATTTTGCAGAGCGCGGCCCGCCCCAGATTTCGCGTCCGGCAAAGTTCGCATTTATTACATCGCCGCCGACGAAGTGGAATGGAATTACGCGCCGGACGGCATCAACAAGATGATGGGTATGAAGTTCTCGGGCTATCCCAATGTGTTTGTCGAACAAGGGCCGCATCGCATCGGAGCCGTGTATCGCAAGGCGATCTATCGTGAATACACTGACCAGACCTTCAGCAAGTTGAAGCCTCGCGCACCGGAGTGGGAGCACACGGGAATTCTCGGACCTATCTTGCGCGCCGAAGTGGGTGATACCATTCGCGTGGTCTTCAAGAACAATGCAACCCATCCCGCCAGCGTGCATTCCCACGGTGTCTTCTACAACAAGGCTTCTGAGGGCGCCAGCTACGACGACGGCACAACCGGCGACGACAAAGCGGATGATGATGTACTGCCGGGGAATACGCACGTCTACAGTTGGGAGGTTCCGGAGCGTGCGGGACCAGGTCCGGGCGATCCTAGTTCGCTAGTCTGGCTTTACCACTCGCATGGTAATAAGGCCCTGGAAAGTGGTCTGATCGGCGCGATCATCATCACGGCGCGGGGCATGGCTCTTCCAGATGGCAAACCCAAAGATGTGGATCGCGAGTTCGTCAGTCTTTACATCATTTTCGACGAAAATACGAGCTGGTATCTCGATCACAACATCCAGGCTTATGCCAGCGATCCCAAGGGAGTGAAGAAAGAAGAATTCGTTCCTCTGGACACCGATGGAAACCTCTCGGCCAGCGGCACCGGGTTTGCTGCCGCCAACTTCAAGGCCACAATCAACGGTTACATTTACGCGAACGGGCCAATGATGACCATGAAAAAAGGTGAACGCGTGCGGTGGTACCTTGTGACCATGGGAGAAGGCCTAAATTTTCATACTGCGCACTGGCACGGAAACGTCGTGCTCAACCATGGCAAGCACACGGATGTCGTGCTCCTGGGACCGGCACAGATGGAAACCGTGGACATGGTTCCGGACAACATTGGCATTTGGCTATATCACTGTCACGTCGAAGAGCACATGGATATGGGAATGACGGCGATGTATAAGGTACAGCCGTAGTTTTCGCAGAGGGCAGGCAGTCGCCATTAGCCCACGAGTTTGCTTTGCACCAGATCTTCCACTCGTCGCAGCACTTCGTCTTCTGACATGCTGGTCGAATCCAGCACCAACGCATCGGCCGCCGGTTGCAAAGGTGAGACGGTGCGGGTGCGGTCACGTTGATCTCGCTCCCGCAATTCTGCGGCTGTGGCCTGAGCTGCGCTGCCACGGAGGTTCTGCTGCTGCAACCGCCGCTGCTCACGCACGACAGGGTCGGCATCAAGAAATATCTTTACTTCGGCATGGGGGAAGACTTTTGTCCCAATGTCGCGCCCTTCCATCACTACCCCGCCCTTGGCGCCCAGTTCCTGCTGACGGGAAACCATCCACGCCCTGACCTGGGGATGAACGGAAACCCGCGAAGCTCCCTCCGTGACATCGGCTTCACGAACGCGCAGAGTCACGTCGGTCCCGTCCAAAAACACCCGATTGCCGATTGAAGTCGGCTCCAATTGAATACGGGACTTTTCAGCCAGTTTCACCAGCGCTGCCTCATCGTCGAACGACGCGTCTGACAAGATGGCTTTCAGCGCCAGCGCCCGATACATCGCACCACTTTCCAGGTTGGCGTAACCGAGCTTGCGAGCCAGCCGCGACGCGATGGTGCTCTTACCCACGCCGGCGGGACCATCGATCGCGATAATCAACTTGCGTGCCTGGGATTCGGTCATGGTAAGCAGTTGATTGTAAATGGCCGCTCGGAGAAGCGAGCACAATTCTGCCTCGGCCAGAAGGGCCGTAGTCGATGCTTGATTCTTTCCAGGCGGGGCAGCTACCCCGCCTGGTTCAGCTTACCAAACGCTACAAACCTTAGCCGGATCTTTCGTCATCGCAGCGCCAGCTTTACACGAAAACGCCTTGGAGAATTCAGGCATGTTCACCACCACTCCATTCACCCGATACTTCGGTGGAGAGTGCGGATCAGTGATGGCCCGCACCCTCAGATCCTCCGGGCGCTCATTGCCACATGCCCACTGCGCGAAGCCCACGAAGAACCGCTGGTCCGGAGTAAGGCCTTCCATCGGCTGTAAGTCTTTGTCCTTGGTCGCGCCCTTCCACGCGATGTAACCAAGGATTTCGCCGCCGAGATCGGCCACGTCTTCGCCCAGCGTCAACTTGCTGTTGATGTGGATGTCATCAACCACTACATACTGCGCATACTGATCCTGCACGCACTTGGTGCGGGCGTCGAACTTCTCGCGGTCGTCTTTGGTCCACCAGTTTTTCAGGTTACCCTTGGCGTCGAACTGGCTGCCTTCGTCGTCGAATCCATGGGTGAGTTCGTGGCCGATCGTGCCACCAGTGTCGCCGTAGTTCGGAGCATCGTCGATCTTGGCGTCGTAGAGCGGTGGCTGTAACACTCCTGCGGGAAAGTTAATGTCGTTCATCTGCGGATTGTAATAAGCATTCACGGTCGGCGGGCTCATGCCCCACTCCCCGTGATCCACCGGCTGGCCGACCTTGTTGATGTCACGCCGCCGTTCAAACTCCTCGGCGCGCGCCACGTTTCCTGCGAAATCGGCGCTTGCAATCGTGACCGAACTGTAGTCCCGCCACTTATCGGGATAGCCTATTTTGTTGCGAATTCCGGCGAGTTTGGTCAATGCCTGCTGCTTGGTTTCCGGGCTCATCCAGTCGAGGGCGCGAATGCGCTCACCCATGGCATCTTCAATGCGGCGAACCATGTCGAGCGTGCTCGCCTTCAGCTCCGGCGAAAAAGTCTTGCGCACGTAAACCTGCCCCAGGGCTTCGCCCAGATCCTCGTCGGTGTATTGCACACAGCGTTTCCAGCGGGGTTGCTGCTCTTTGGCTCCATGGAGATACTTGCGGTAGAACTCAAAGTTCTCATCCACGAACTTCTTCGGCAAAGTTACAGCTGCTGCGTTAACCACGTGGAAACGGAAATAGGTTTGCCAGTCGCCAATCGGCGTGGCGGTGATCTGCCGGCTCACTTCCTTCAAAAACTCAGGCGTCGCCACATTGACAATTTCGAACTTGGGATATTGCATCTGCGCGTAATATTCCGTCCAGTCGACGTTGGGCGCCAGTTGCGCCAGTTCCGGAAACTTCATTTTGTGCTTCAACTTGTAGGGATCGCGGCGGTCGACGCGGGTCGTGGAAGCCTTGGCCAGCGCCGTCTCCATCCGCATCACGGTCTCGGCATTTTTCTTCGCGGTAGCAGCGTCGTCGCCCATGTGTTCGAACATCTTCTGCACATACTGCATGTAACGCTCACGCGTTTCCTTCGATTTGGCATCGTCCTTGACGTAAAAGTCGCGATCGGGCAGACCCAGGCCGCCCTGGTCAACTTCGGCAATCTGCTGTTCGGAGTCATCGGGATCCTGGGTTGAACCCTGCGCGAAGATAATTCCCCGCCCGTATGCGAGCTGAAGGTGGGCGATTAGCGGCGTGATATCTTTCGACGATTTCAAAAGTGAAATCGCATTGAGATCTTTCTGCAACGGCGCCAGGCCACGAGTTTCCACGGTGGCCTCATCCATACAAGCACCGTAGAAGTCGCCGATCTTCTGGGTAAGCGCATCGGTCTGGTTGGCCTTGATCGCAGCTTCATCGAGAATGCCGCGCAGGTAATTCAAGTTGTCCAAGTAAAGCTTGCTATAGACGTCCCAGCTAACCTGATCGGGCGGGATGGGGTTGTTCCTCTTCCAGCCTCCGCAAGAGTACTGATAAAAATCCGCACAGGGATCGGCAGACTTGTCCATCGCCTTCACGTCCAGACCGGGCGTGTATGGGAATGCCGGCTCTTGCCTGCTCGGCTTTGGGGAATCTTGTGCGGAGACAGTTGCGACGAACAGCAGGAGGACAAAAGTGCACAGAACAAAGGACTTTTTCATAATCTGTTTGACGGGCTTCCTAGATGAAGGTTAGAGAGCGTGATCTATGGTAATCGCGCTGGTGGTTTTTTCAAAGTCGGGAGCCGGGGCGTCAGGCTGCCATGTTTCTCCCTGAAAGGCTAATTTCACTTTTGTCCTGGTGCTGCCGTTGGGCCGATGCCAATGCCGCTGAGCGGCACGGTTTGCTGCTGGCCAATCCCCTGATAGTCCACGGTTAGGTAAGCCGAATTACCTCCAGCCCTCGGCGTAAACGTCACCTGAATCTGGCAACTGCCACCACCGGGCAAACTCTTGCCGCAATTGTTGGTTTGGGAAAATGCTCCCGCGTCGATGCCCGTGATCTTAATTCCCGTAATTTGCAGGCTTGAGGCTTTGATGTTTTGGAAGGTGACAGTCTGGGATGGATTTGTTCCGAACAACTCCACCGTCCCAAAAGCAACGGCGGTAGGCGTAACGCTCGCCACAGTTTGCTCGTAGACCGCAACCGTCGGAGTGCCAGAGACGGCGAAGCCCGCTCGTCCGTCGTTCCTGAAATCACCGGGGCTCAGTGCAACAACGTCCTCCCCAAGACCGCCCGGAACTGAGTAAACTGGAGACGTTGGTAGCTCATAAACCAGAGGGCTAGAGAATGTGCCGTCGCCATGGCCGAAGTACACGCTGAGCGCTGGCGGAGTGCCTCCAACGATGGCCACATCCACCTTGCCGTCGGTGTTGAAGTCACCCATCACCATTGGTCCCTGGGCGGCGTTGGTGCAGGGGCCAAAATTGAAAGTTCCGTCGCCGTTGCCGAATAGCACGCAGATATCGTTCGTGACAAGATCAAGCTTGCCATCGCCGTTTAGATCGACCGCGAAAACATTAGTAGGAAGACCTGTTGTTTGGTAATTACTGAAGTTCTCAAAACTTCCGCCCCCGTTTCCTAACCACACCCCGACACTGGACTCCGAAGCAAAGGCCACGTCCAACTTCCCGTCGCCATTGAAGTCGCCTAATGCTGCTCCACCTCCAAGGACATAACCGAACCCGAATTCTTCCGTACCAGTGTATGTTCCGTTCGCGTTCGCCAGCCAGATTGAGCCTTCGAGTCCAGACCCCATACCTCCCGGACCCATAGCAATGAGGTCAGGAAGTCCGTCGCCATTGAGGTCGCCAACAGCCACAACATCATCCTGATAAGAACCTGTTATGGGGCCACCTATCTGGGTAAAGGTACCGTCGCCATTGCCAAGCATAATTGTGCCAAAATCAGCAATTTCACTATCCCCGGACCAGGCGTTGAAAGCTATATCCGGTTTCCCGTCTGCATTAAAGTCAGCTACAAACAGCGAACGGAGATAAGTCTGGCCGTCGCCGATTTCGCTGAGGTTGACCGGCGTACGAATCGGGGCAGCAAAGCTTCCATCGCCTCTACCGGCGTAGAAATCGAGGCTTGCTATGCAGCCGATGTTGGTGCAGCCTTGTCCAATCACCAGATCGAGCTTACCGTCGCCGTTAAAATCCCCAACCGCGACCAATCCGGCTTCTAGCCGTTGCGCGTCCGGCGCCAGAGCGATCGTTGCAGATGGCAATTGAACTGGGAAATAAGCCACATTCGAGGCTCCCCCGCCGGGTGCCGGATTCACCACCGTTACCGACGCCGTAGTTGCCTTGCTTATGTCTTGTGCGCTGATCGTCGCCGTCAATTGATCCGAGGAAACTACCTGAGTCACCCGCGGCGAGCCGTTCCAATTAAGCACCGAGCCAGTGATAAAATTGGCTCCGTAGACGGTGAGCGTAAACCCGCCGCTGCCAGGCTTGGCGCTTACTGGGACAAGTTGAATCACCGAAGGGGCAGGATTGTTTTGGCCAAAGAGTGCAAGGTTGGCGAGAATCAGAATCACGCAAAGGAACAGAGGGGTTTTCATTGCGATTCCTCGACGGCTGCGAAATTCCCACACCCTGTGGGCCCTGCGGGGACACTGCTTGTAGCTGGTACAAAACTAAAGGCAAACATTATGTCCCCATGAACTCTGGCTTGTATAGGGACTAAAGTCCCTTAGGTCGCGGAAAGTCGCGAGTTCATGGTTCCCGATTAGCCCGCCCGAGCTCTTTCAAGCAGATAATCTTGCAAAGCACTCTGCCAGTGCGGCATGTCGATGCCGTATTTTGCACGGCTCTTCGCGGACAGCACGGAATACTTCGGACGTTTGGCTGGACGAACGAACTTGTCGCTGGTGGTTGGCCGCACTACGGTATTCAATCCGGCGTCGCGGATGATCTCGCGGGCAAACTCGAACCATGTGCAATCACCGGCGTTAGTCGCATGCACAATGCCCGTTACCTGCCGACGACAAAGCTGAATGATGGCGCGGGCCAGGTCAGCGGCATAGGTGGGGCGACCGCGCTGGTCGTCTACCACGTCGATCTCGGGCTTGGTTGCGGCAATTTTAAGTATGGTGTCGGGAAAGCACTTGCCGCCAGTACCAAATAGCCATGACGTCCTGACGATACAGCAGTCCGGCAAGATCTGGATGAGTTGCTCTTCCGCATCGGCTTTGGATTTTCCGTAAACACTTTGCGGCGCGCGAGGGTGGTCAGTTTCGTAGGGAGTCGTACTCAGACCGTCAAACACATAGTCGGTACTGAGAAAAAGAAGGCGTGAGCCGCAGGTCTTGACGGCTTGTGCGACGTTGACCGCGCCGGTGCAATTCACGGCGAACGCAAGCTCACGATTACTCTCGCAGCCGTCAACATCGGTATAGGCAGCTGCCAGGACGATCCACTCGGGCCGTGTACGTTGCACGGCAGCAAGAACCTGCTGCGGGTCGCGGATGTCGGCGTCCTTCGACCCCAGACCGGTGACTTCATCCGATGCCCACTCACGAACCAGCGCCTTGCCAAGCAGTCCGGTGGCACCGAAGATCGTGACTCTCATGCGGGAGATCTCTTGTGGAAAGGCTTGAGAATCAACATAGCACAAGAGAGTTTGAGGTCTAGATCGGCAGACAGAATCGTACCTCTGTTTTGGCAGAGGGAGCTACTCTGAATGCGAACCTTCTCAGCGTGGAAGCAAGCCTGTGCCGCGAAGCCTAGGTATGCTGAGCGATTTCGCGCGGCGCGTGCTGGCGTTGTTCTGAGTTGCCGTCTGCGGGGCGAGCGATCGCCCGCTCAAGGAACGCACGCTTACTCCGGAATCCAGCAACCATGAGACCTGCGACTGCAAGGCCGAATGCGAGGAACGGAATTACCATGCCCACGGTGCTATCTCCCTTCCAGAACGATGCCGGCCATCTAATCTCGCCCTGATAAAATGTTGCGTCGAGCGGAACGAAAACGAGAAGAAGAATGCCAATCTCTCGCAACGTTTCGCCGAAAAGTTCAAAACGAGGGCGCAAATAATCGCCACTCAAGAATATCTTAGACGCTTTCGCTCACTGCTAGACGTCTATATTTCATCGCAAATCGCAGCCTCGTCATGCCGCAGAAGCGCGAGCCTGACTTCCATATGCCGCATTTTCATAGAATTACGCGGCCCTTTTCGACGGTGCGTCAGTAGGTTCAGCAGGAGGCTCGATCGCCGGACGATCCCGGGCAGCCAAACCAAGGCCGGCTAGCTCTTCGTAGACCTCGCCGATCTCTTTCGCAATCTGCGGCCACTGATATCGCTCTCGCACCCTCTCCCTGGCGAGCCGCGCCGCCGCGACCCGAATGCGTTCGTGGGAGAGCAGGAGATCCAACATACGTGCCAGGTCAACCACATCCCCGGCGTGAAAAGTGAATCCGACTCCCTCGACGACTTCCCGGTTCTCAGAAATGTCGCTGGTCAGCACGCAAGTTCCAGATCCCATCGCATCCAGAAGTGCCAGCGAGAGCCCCTCCAAGTCGGAAGGAAGAACAAACAAAGCGGCATTGGTGAGCAGTTCGCTCAATACGTCGCCCGCGACCCAATCCGTGAAGATAATGCGATCACTGGCACGGCGTCGAAGACTTTCCACATAGGCATCGCTGTGGCTGGATCCGCCGGCAAACACCAGCTTCACCGGCGTTGTCAGCTTCTCGTAGGCGTCGATCAACAGATGGCAATTCTTCTCCGGAGAGAGTCTGCCAGTAAACAAAATGTAGTGGTCTGGTTCCAGGCTCCATTGTTTGAGGTACGCTAAACCACCGCGGTCGCGAAGCACCGCTCCATTGGGTACATAGGTGGTCTCGAGGCCGTAGTTGAACCGGTAGTACTCCTGCAAGGCACGCGACACCACCATGGTGGCATCGGGAATCCGCGCCGAGGCCAGTTCGCCGAGACGAAGAACGCGAGACGCAAAGCGTCCCCACTTCTTTCTGCGCCAGTCCAGGCCTTGCACCGTTACTGCCGTTTTTTTTCCGGAGAGCCGGGGCAGGAATGAAAACAACGCTGGCCCCTGAGCGTGATAGTGCACGATATCGTACCTGCTGAACGCCGCGTGAATACTGCTTAGCAGAGTGTGGACCAGGGTTTCCAGATGTTTCGACCGGATGGTCGGCAAACGCACCAGCCGCATGCTGTTGTACGTTGCCAGAGCTGGAGTAAAGTAGGTGCGGCAGTATACCGTGACGTCGAACCCCAGCTCGACCAAACGCTTGCCGACCTCTTCATAGTAGGTTTCGATGCCACTGTATTTCGAAACTACGCCTCGCCCTCCGATGAAAGCCACGCTGGTACGTTTCCGAGCGACTGCAAGCTTGCGGGTGGCAGGGCGCTGTGCCGCGGAACAGACCTGTTCATAGAGCTGCATCAATTCCTGGTAATGGATCGCCGGCGAATGATGCGTCGCCACCAGTTGCCGGCCAGCGATTCCCATTTCTTGAACTTGTTGAGGCCGTTGCACCAGATATGAAATGGCGCTGCTCAGTTGTTCCACGTCGCCTGGCGGATACAACAGGCCGGTTTCACCCTCGCGCACAAGTTCGCGCCTTGAGCCCAAGTCAGAAGCCACCACGGGACGCTGCCAGGCGTAAGACTCCAAAATGCTCTTGCCCAGGGTTTCATAAGCAAGCGAAGGCAGGATCGTGAAGCGCGCCGCCGCGATCCTGCGTTCGAGGTCCTTGCCGGTCAAGTGGCCGGTGAACTCCACGTTCTTCAGGCTCAACGTACGAGCCAGCCCCTCGAGTTCCGGCCGTTGCGGTCCGTCGCCGGCGACTTGCAAGCGGACCTGTGGCAAGGCTTTCATCGCACGGAGCAGGTGATCCACACCTTTTTCCGGCGACAAACGGCCAAAGTAGAAGATGGGTGAATCCGTAGAGGCCGGCCCCGCAACCTCCGGCAGGTTCTGAAAATGCGGGAGCACAGTAATACTTTCGCTGCTGAACCCGTTCTTTGTCAGCTGCTGCTTTGCAAAATGGCTCGGAGTAAGAAAGTGGTCTACGCATTTGCCGTAGGTCCCGATCCAATGGTGAATGTAAGCCTCTGCCATTAACAGCGTTGCAGAAGAGACCGGGCCTTCGTAGCACCCCTTGCTCAGCATCTTCCAGTACTTCCCCGTGCACGATTGATCGCAGGCGTGGCCGTTGGTGACCATGTTGTAGACCGGACAGATGAGCTTGAAATCATTGAGGTGATAAATGGTTGGGATTCCCTGCTCCTTCAACTCCCAAAGAATCGACGGCGACAGGTGATGGTAGATATTGCGGACATGGGCGACATCGGGCTGGAACACCTGAATCATCTTCCGCAGCCGGTCTCGAGCATCGGTGGAATAGATGGCATGAGCCCCAAGCTTAGCCCGGGCCAGCCATCCTGCCGTTGCGTCCTTGAAATCGATATGCGGCACAAAGTACGGGTCGTAGGGTGTGGATTCGCCCCGCGAGTCGGCCATGGAGAATAACGCGACTTCATGTCCCTGCGAGCGGAGCAAGTCCATAAGCTCGAAGAGATAGACTTCAGTACCGCTGAAGGGGAAGTTGTATTTGTTGCAAAAGAGGATCCTCATGAGTGGCGCTCACAATTTCTGGGGGAGTGTCAGAAGCGTGAATGGGTCGAGCTTTAAGGTAAGGAGTGAAGAGATCACAAACTGCGGCCAGATTTGTTTCCCGATTGAAGTGTTTGAGCACGTGCTCTCGTGCAGCCTGCAGCAACGGACCCAGAGCTGACTCCGTCTTCATGACAGAAGTGACTCGCGCCATGAAATCGTCGAGCGATCCTGCTTGATATAGAAAGCCGGTTTCGCCGTCGACCACCAACTCCGGAATACCAGTGATTACGGGCGCCAGCACCGGTTTGCCGCGCACCATCGCCTCCATCAGCACCAGCGGAATACCCTCACTGCGGCTGGTGAGGACAACCAGATCGGCGCGGGCGTATTCCGCGTCCAACTGATCCCGTGACAACTGTCCCAGGAGCCGCACCTCGGCCTGAAGACCGAAATCTCGAATCATTCCCTCCAGCGACTTATGCTCTGAACCTTCCCCTGCGATCCGACATACAAATCGCTGGCCCCGGCATTTCAGAAGCCAGCAGGCTTGCACCAGGAACGCGTGGTTCTTGACGGGATGCAACCGCCCGATGGCCAAGATGGAAAAGATTGAATGCCGCTCGTTGGGTCGCCGAATAACTGCGTCGTCTACTCCCAGGCGCCGCACCAGAATCTTCTCTGGTGCGGCGCCGGGATAGTGCTTCAAAATATGCCGGCGATTGAATTCGGAAATGGTCATGCAGAAGCTGCATTCTTTCAGCTTGAGGTCGAGAAATGCAGCATCGAGTAATAAATCTGATCCGTGCAGCGTCATGCTGAAGTTGACATTCAGTACCCGCGCCGCGACCATGGCAACCCACGATCCGAAATATCCGTGATGCACGTGGATATGTTCCACATGGTGATCCCGAAGTAGAGCTGCGTAATAAACACCCAGCACAGTGTGTAGCAACGCGAAAACCCTCCGTCGCAGCGGTTCCCTTCCCCCGAAAACAGCGTGTCGGAGAAAGCCAGCCAAAACAGAAAACTTGGTAACCCCTAACCAGGCGGCACGAAGCAAAGCTTCTGTCCGCAGCGGCTGGAGGTAAAGAGTTTCGGCTGCTAAGGGCTGGAGCTTCTTGTCCAATCCATTTATTACTTTTCGAGTACTGCTGGGAAGAACGGTCACACCGCGGCGGCGGAGTTCATGAATCTCGTCGACGACATAAGGCTCAACCGGTGAGGGAAAGAGATTGGAAATGTACGCGATGGTGGGCATCGGGACGAACGGCACGGCGCGGCTTACTGAAAATCAATTCATGCGAAGTAGCGTGTAGCCCGCAGGAACCAAGAACAATCCAGCGGCGAACCCTCCGACCCAAGGCCGGAGTTTCCTATAAGAAATGGGCACTGTTGTCGCCAGACCGAAATGAATTATGCAGTAGGCGCTACAAGCAATTAATTCCGCCCATCCGTACCCGATCAAGCCTAAACGCGGCAACAGGATGACTGTAGTGGCGGCTAGCAGAACCACATGGGCCAGATAGGACTGCATCACCAGCCACTGTTTTCCCACCACAAACAATGCGGAGGCTTGCAAGTTGTACACCGAGTTCACCAAGACCCCCACGGCGGCAAATGGATAAATCAGCATGCTGGGGGCCCAGCGCGCGCCAATGACGTGCCGCAATACAAACGGCGCCAGCAAGGCAAACGCACACAGCAGCGGTCCCAGCGTGATCACCTGTAGATACAAAGCTCGATCGAGGACATGACGAAATTCCTCGCGGCGCTCCTGCAGCCGAGCCAGTGCGGCAATCGCCATGCGGCCAGCGGCCAGACGGAAACTGCCGAGAGCCTCTGCAATTCGGATGGCTAGCGCGATGTACGCTACTGCATCTGCGCCCAAGAATCGGCCAACGATTAGCGGGTTGACCAAGGTTCGCAACTGCCAGGTTCGCAAAGACGCGGTAAGGCCGAGTCCGTACGACAGCATTGGTTGCGCGTGCTTGGTTTCGAAGCACAACCGAAAAGGAATAGCTGCGCATGCGCCAGCCGCGATCAAAGTGAAAAGCTGCCATGCGATCTGGCCCATCACCGGAGCCCATACGCCTGCATGCAGCCAGGCGAACGTGGCCGCAACCACGAGTCCTAGCGACTGACCGGCGAGTTCGATCCCCGCAATCCGACGGAATTCCAGGCCCCGCTCCAGTTTAGCCATCGGAATCCCGGTTAGAGCGGACATCGGAATCGCCACCAGCAACGCCAGGTATGGGGAAACAAACTCTGAGCTTCCATACCAGCGAATGAACAATGGCGTGGCCCCCGCTGCGGCCAGCCCAAACCCCAGTGAGGCGATCAGGATGAGCGAGGTGGCAGTGCCGTACATGCGAGCATCCGGAGTTTCACTGCGAACCAGATAAGTGTCGATCCCTCCCCGAGCGAGGATCGCAAGGAAGGCGACGATTCCGACGGCGGTCACAAACAAACCATAGGCATGGGGACCGATCCACCACGTCATGACCAGCATGTTGCCCACGCCGACAATCACTCCCAGACCATAGCGCGCAGCCAGATAAATCGCTCCACGAGCGGTTTCGCCACAGAAGGGGCTGGAGGAGCTCACGTCAGCCGCCGTGAGAGCAATCGTCGGCAGCGCGGTGGCCTCACCTTGAGAGGGCATTCATTGCTTCCTGATCGCGACGATTCTGTGCCGCTAACATGCCCGCTAGCGTGAACAAGATGCCGTTCACAAACTGATAGTTCATCACGACAAAACACGCATTCACCAGGTACACCACAACCATCAACGGCCATAAGGACCGGAATTGTGCATCCGGGAAAGTGCCCATTGGTGAATGTAAGCCGGGCCGCCCTCGACCCAATCGAAAGAGGCCCACAATCAACCATCCATAAAACGCCAATCCGACTACTCCATACTGGACAAGAATCTCCAGATAGGTGTTATGGAAATAAAACTGTTCCTGATGAAAATCGCTGATCCGGCTGGACAGTTCGGCCTGCATCGCGAGGCTGCCCCACCCAGAGAGCGGTTTCTGCTGAAACATTTCCCATCCCGCTTGATAGACCGCCAAGCGGAACGTCACCGGGCCGCTTTCCTCGAGCCGGTCTCTCAAGGACAGGTGAGAATCTCCCAGACTTAGCATTGCAATCACTCCTAACCCGCTTCCAAGCACCAGGCACAAACAGGTGCGTCGCAAGCAACGGCTAGGGGAAAAGAACATTAGCCACAAGATGGAACCGGCGAAGGACAGCCAGACCGCGCGGGTTTTAGTGGCTACGATGGCCAAAGGCAAAGCGGTCAACAGCAGGACCGCCGTCAGCTTAGGCAGCCGATGGCGGCGAAAGGAATCCATCGCCAGAAGCCCCAGCATGTTTAAGGTGAGCCCATTAGCCACCGCTTGCAGGAAGGGCCCACGGGCGCGGTCCGCGTGAATTCCAAGGCCTTCGTCCAATATGTAGCGTGGGAAGATAAATTCCGTGGCTCCCACCATGAACAGGATTGCGATCACACACAGGTAGCCCAGCACCAGTAATGCGAAGACTTCGAACTGGCGCCGGGATCGGGCGTCCTCAAAGATGTGCCCAGCCAGAATATAGAGTCCCAGAGGCACCAGCCATTTGGCTGCGAGCACGCCCCAGGTTTCGGGGTCGTAGGGTTGAGAGAGCGCATCGTAGAGTGCCAAGACGAGAAGAGCGAACACGGGCCAAACTACCGCTCCGGCGATGCGCACTGGAATTCGCATGGTCCACGAGCGCAACAACACCACAAAGATGAGGAGCACAAAGGCAAACCTGTCGTAAGAATGAAAACGGTAATCGGCGGGCCGGAAAAGCATCACCGTCATCGTGAAAAGGAAGAGCAGTGCCGGCGCAGCCATCAGCGCATGCAAGGGCCGGAAGCATGCGGAGATTGTCCACCCCAGAACCTCTTCTTTGGACGTGCGCGGCGATGTCTGCTCAAATGCCCCCAAGCTAAGCTCCCTCTCCTCGCCAGACCACGGCCACAGTCTTGAAAAGGATCCGGAAATCCAGCCCCAAGGTCCAATGTCCTATGTACTCACGATCCAGTGCCATGTTGCGCGCGAACGAAGGATCGCTGCGGGCGGTGACCTGCCAAAGTCCGGTGATACCAGGAAGTACGTCCAAGCGTTGCAAATCTTCCAGGTCATAGCGTTCGAAATCATCGACGGGGTGGGGCCGTGGCCCGACCATGCTCATATCCCCCCGCAAGACGTTCCAGAGTTGAGGCAACTCGTCCAGGCTGTAGCGCCGAAGTAGTCGACCCACCTGCGTGACCCGGGGATCATCGACTATCTTGAAGAATGCCCCTTTGCGCTGATTGTGTGCGCGTAACTTCTGCTTAAGTGCGTCTGCATTCGCGACCATGGTGCGAAACTTGAAACACCAGAAACGCCGGCCCTTGAGGCCCAGGCGAGGAGCGCGATAGAGAGCAGGACCAGACGAATCGAGGCGGATCGCACAGTAAGTGATGGCCAGGATTGGTAGCGATAGCAATAGCCCGACCACGGACAGCATCACGTCAATCCCGCGTTTGACCAGCAGCTGGAAAATCGGGACTCGTTCCTTGGACAGGGTGAGCACAGGCACATTGCCGTACTTCTGAAAAACGACTGGCGCAGGATCGCACCCGAAACATTCCGGCACTAGCTTCACATCGATCTGATTGGCCCGGGCTTCTCGAACTATTCTTTGGGTGGCTTCGTGGTGGCTTGGAACGGTAAGGATGATCTCGTCGACAAATTCGAGTCGTGCAATTCGGCTGAGATCATCGATTCGGCCTAATACTGCGCCGCCAATGGGTGCGCGGTCATCCAGGAAACCGAGCACCAGCGATCGGGCCGAGTCCTCCTGTTCCAGGTGACGGGCCAACTGCCGGCCAACCTGCCCGGCCCCGATGATCAGAACGTTGCGCACCCGACGCGACCTTAGAGCAGTACGCCAGAGACTGGTTTTTGAGGTGAGGGGAAGTAAGGGCTTCCATTTCCACAAGCTTCCATCCACCGTCGCGGGAGCAGATTTCTTGCGTGGTACCGCATCGGCGTAGTCCAGCGCCCCAGGGATCAAGCGCGAGGGGAGCGTACCCGGAGCGATGGGGGTTGGCGTTTTGCTGATGGGAGACAATTGCACTTAGATTAGTTCCAGTTCATATCCTTCGATCCGTATGGCCACCGATCGCTCGATGGATTCGACCGAAATTACCAGGTTCTTCTCCCCGCGTTCATCGAGGATTCCTTGCAGTCCATCCAGGCACCCGCCGCGGATCCGTATCCGCTGTCCGATCTTCAGGAAAGGGTGCAAAGCACAGGGCACTTTCTGGGACAACAGCATTTGGAGATCGTCGATCTGCTTGGTGGGAATTGGGATGATTTGCCCCGCGAACGCAATCAGTCCGATCACGCCCACGGTCCGCAGCAGATCCGTTCGTGACCAGGAAGTGGCATTGAAACGCGCGAAAGTGTAGCCAGAAAACAAAAGAGTATCCACCCGCTTTTCGCGGTCGCTCCAGCGATGGACTTCCTCCAACACCGGGAGAAAAGTCTCAATCCCCTTGCGTTGAAGGTGGATGGTCACTTTCTTCTCGAATCGGTAACGGGTTTGAATCGCATACCAAACCGGATGGTCAGGAACAGGAAGATGGGGGACCGTGGTCACGTGGCTAGTGTGGTTAGGGGCACGGCTCTGCTAGTTGAGTCCCAGATCATTTTTGCTTGATTCTCAGTGCTCATCTCGTCGTGTGTATTTCAGCAACGGCGTACCGGTTGACCGTGGATGCCCTTGCGGCGCACGGTCGCAGCTTGCAACATTCGTCTCACAATCTTCTGTATATCGCACGCGGAATTGGGAAAGTACGTTCACTGAGCACCGTACCCAGCAAGCGCGCATTCGCGGAATATAACGTCTCTTTTACTCTTTGTGCAGTCGCCCGGCGGGTAGTGTTGGCCTGCAACACCAACACCAGCCCGTCACAGGTGGCCCCAAGCAGGGCGGCTTCGCTGCCGGCGCCTGCGGCAGGTCCCTGCAGCACGGTGTAGTCGAATTCCAGGCGTAATTCCGCGAGACGAGACCGCAACCAAGCCGTGGAAAAGCCGTTTTCGTTGCCTACAAGAAATACGCTTCGGGGCATGAAAAAGAGGCTGGCTGAGAGTTGCTGCGACAAGTCGCGTAAAGTGCCAAATCGCTTTTCACCGCCAACCGCAGCCAGCCGGTCTTTCAAAGTGGCGTCCCCCTCGCGATCCCATGAGCTGGCCTCTACCACGCACGCTACTCCCGATCCCTCGTCCGCCAAAGTTTCCCCGACTTGCATACAAATCGGAGCGATATCAGTTCCTTGGTCCACCGCACTGAACACCACTTGACGACAAGGCCGGGGCCAGCCCGGCAAAAACACCTGGCGTACCAAGCCACGGATCTGTTCTTTGGCGAAAGACTCTAGCGTCCAACCTGCTGTATGGAGTGGAGGAAGTTCCTCCCGCTCAATCTGCGGTTCTCCGTGAATCGACGTGGATTGCTTAACCTCGTCAATCACAGTAGGGGGTAACAGCTTTACGAATGTGCTCATAGTAGGCCTCGCGAAACATCTTCAACTTCCGTTTTCGTTCTCTTGGGGAGGGACGCCAACACCGGGGCGCGCAGGAATGCCACTACTTCGTCCGGGGTCCGGAATGCAGGACTCAGGTAATCAGTCACGAAGGCCAGACTCACACTTACCGTTGCTGCCAAAACCAGACCGATCAGTCCGAAGCTCAATTCAGAGAGCTTCGGCAGTTCCGGCACAACCGGTTGCTCGGCGATGGCAACGTTAAGGATTCCTCCCTGGTCGAGAGCATCGCCGATTCTTGCTTCTTCGCGCTTGTCGACGTACAGGAGGTAACGATCCTCAGCGGCTTTCAAATCGTGCACTAACCGCTCTTGCGCGATGGCCTGCTCGCCCAGTTGATGGGCTGCATCTCGATAGTGGGTCAGCAAAATACTCTCCGCCATCGCGTGGGCACTCAGTGCCCTGCCCTCAACCTCAGCCTTTATCAATTCAGATTTCGCCCACGCGTGATTCGGCTCCAAGTCGCTAGTCTGGTCTCGAATCGGGGCCTGGTCTTCTCCAGTGATGGAAGCCTTGGTTTGGGTAATCTTCTGCTCGACTTCCTTCACCAGGCGATACGACGGCTCAAACTCGATCAGCAAGTCCGTACGCTGCAACTCCAGTTCCAGCAATCGCGCCTTGAGCTTTTGCATCAACTCGGGATTGTCAGAGTTGCGCATCTGGGTCAGAGTGCGCTCCGGCAACAGGCTCAGTTTTGTCTGCAAGGCCCGGATTCGCTCCGTGTTTTCGGCTAGCTCAACCTGCGTTCGGCGGTCGTCCGCGTCGGCATCACTCAGCTTCTGCAAGGCCATGTCACGTTCCTGGGAGGCTGAGACTACTCCCTGGTCTCTCGTAAACTCGGCAAGTTGCAGCTCGGCAGTCTCCAGGCTGTGTCGTGACTGGGTTACCTGTTGATCAAAGAAACCGAATTCCCCGGAAGCCCGGTGCACCTGATGATGTCGCTCAAGGTAGGCGTCGGCCAATGATCTTAGTACCTTGCCGGTTTGCTCGGGATCGGAAGATTCATACTTGACATCAACCAGCGCGGTCTTGCGAATGGGCTCGACCGTCAACCGCTTATCCATGCGGCGTACAGCACGGGCGAGACGCTTCTCCGGGTCGTCACCGATCACATTCCAAAACCACGAACTGCCTTCCGACGCCAGACCCGTGCGCTGCACCACGGTTCGCAGGATCTCGCCATCGTGCATCAATTCCGCCTCCGAGTTCACTTCCTCTTCCGTGACTCCTTGACGTATTAACTCGGCCTGGCTGGGGGTCGGCGCAACTACAGGATCAACCCGGCCCCGGCGCAGCAAAACCTTCATTTCGGATTCATAAGAAGGCGCAATCTGCCGATATGCAGTGATGGCGACCACAGCAAGCACAAACACGATCAGGGCCACCCGCCGTTGCCGGAAAACTACCGCCAGCAAGTCCCGCATGGTGGGAGACGGCGTGCGTATCGGTTTCGGAACCAATCTGAGTTCTTCTGGCATGTGGAGTTTAGCTGCGTCGTGGATTTGTTAGGTCGGTCTTCGTTGGTCAGCTTCCGGTGAGGCGAGTGGAGGTCCTTCAGTCCTTTTAGAACTGTGTTGGGGTTGAGTACAGGCTGAGGTTGGAAGATGGCATGAACTGCCTGATCTTCGAGATCAGATTCTGCGGGACGAATATTAGATCGCCGGATCTGAGGTGCATGTCTTCCTGCAACTGCCGTGAATTCAGCATCGATTTGATGTTGAGCAGGTGCGACTCAACCACTTCATCCGAGACTCGCCGAAAGAGAACGACTTGGGAGTGCTTGGCACGGGGCGTAAACCCGCCAGCCATCGCCACGGCCTCGGTAACCGTGGCATCCGAGCGCAGTTCATATTTGCCGGGACGGCCAACTTCGCCTCCAGCAATGAAAAAGGGTTTGTCGAAGTCTTTCAGCGTGGCTGACACCTCGGGATCGCGCAACACACCTGTGTACGCTTCGCGAATCAAAGCCCCCAGATCGGGAACGGTCATTCCTTCGGCATAAACCTGCGACGCTGCTTTCAGAGAAACGTAACCATCGGGCTGCACGGTGACAGTCTGGTTGAACTCGGGAGAAAAAGTGAAGCTGATATCCAGGACATCGCTTTTGCATAACCGGTAGAGCGGACGGCGGGCCTCCGTCAAGGCTGGACTCGCTTTGCCGTCCGCTATTCCGGACTTCGCGGTCGCCGCGACTGTTTGCTCACCAGTTGTCTCCGGCTGTTGAGCGTGGACAGTGGCAACCCCCGAAACGTTTTGCACCATGCAACCGGCAAGCAGGAGAACCATGGATCGAGTTGAAAATCGCATGCTGACCGCCTGCCTCCGCCTTCAAATTTTGTCCAGGACTGAGCGAACGTCCCATTGCAATTTGCAAGTTACGCGCTTGAAATGCGAGGCACAAGACATGGGAAGTACCGTCCACTAAGGTGGACAATCCGGCCTAGAAAGATGCTCCTGCTTACTACTTTCGCGGTATGGCTATGTCTCCGGAGTCGCTCTCAGGGATAGGCACTCGTAAAGTCAAAGTGCAGAAACGGGACACAAAATGAATCTCTGGCGCCCAGGAGTTTTCCACATCACTTCTTATGCTTTTGATGTCGGAGCATCACAGAATCCCCCAGCGCTCATGGTTATGCTCGACAGCAATCATGAATCCTTTATCGATCGCTACTTCTTCTGCTGTTAGCGTTCTAATCGCCGGTACCAACCAGTTACACTGCCAACTTTTGGTGTCGGCTCTTCGCCGCCGGGACTTTCGCGCCATCTCCTGCGCCATTGACAAAGATTCCATCCTAAACGCGATTGCCGAGCATGCCGTAGACGTTGCCTTAATGGACACTGAACACAACATGTCGCTGGTGCGGAGCCTGCATATCGCCTATCCCGACGTGGTCGAGGTTCTGCTGCTGGACGCTCCCGGCCGCGACGAGGTGGTCAACGCCTTCCGCTCGGGTGCGAGAGGCTTGTTCAGCTTCGCCGATTCACCCCGGCAACTCTGCAAATGCATCCAGACGGTCCATGACGGACAGATCTGGGTCAGCAACGAGCAAGTGGGATATCTGATTGATGCCGTCACCCAAGTGCCCTCCCTGCGGGTGGTGAACAGCGGCGGACAGAAATTACTCACCCCGCGTGAGCAACAAGTGGTGGCCCTAGTCGCAGACGGACTCAGCAACCGCGGCGTGGCCGGAGAACTCGGCCTGAGCGAACACACAGTAAAGAAGTATATGTTCCGTATCTTCGACAAAATTGGGGTTTCCACGCGGGTGGAACTGGTGCTCTACGCCATGACTCGGGGTGCCCCGCGCCAGGCGGAGTGGCTTTCGGCCTGAGTGATGTTCCCGCCACTCGCAACTGCGCCCGACTGTGGCTACAATAGGCAGTCGTGTCTGACGCCATCTCGTCCTCGAAGTCTCGACGCTGGACGGTCATCGCTTCCGGCCTGCTGTGCGGGCTGCTGGCGTTGGTCGTTATCTATCCCAAGTCGAGCGCATTCCGTAGTCCGGTGGCCGTGGTCATAGTTGCCGCCATCGGCTTGGTCGCCGTGCTGACGCAGTTGCGTTTCTACAATCGCGAACGAAGCAAGCCGGTGCGTGCGCCGTTGTGGCTAAATATTCTGGGAATCGTATTTGCCCTGGCTGCCCTATTCGCCGACGTTTTTCATCTCAGCTCGGACATGGCACAACTCATGGCCCTGGGCGCGATTGGAAGTTTCTCGATCAGCAGTGCGGTCATCCTGCATGCTTTTCGCAAGCGCGGGGCGGAGTAATTCTAAACGCGGGTCGGCGCAGAACCCGATGCCTATTGCCCGGTGGGGGAAGCCGCCGTCGGCGGCGGCTGATACGGCTTGCGCGAGGTCAGGTCGAGCTTTGCCAAGCTATTCGCATCCCAGCCGCCGCCTAGCGCCTTGACGAGCAGTACGCTGGCGACCATGCGTCTCCCGGAGACTTGAACGGCGGTGCGTTCGTCGGCCAGGGCGGTGGTCTGGGCAGTAATCACTTCGAGATAAGTCGTTACACCACCGGTATAGCGGTTCTTGGAAAGATTGAGCGAGTTCTCTGCTGCCGCCACTGCCGCCGCCTCGGTATTGGCTTCCTGCTCCAGTAGATGCAACGCAGCAAGGTTGTCTTCCACTTCCTGATAGGCAACGAGCACATTCTGCTGATAGCTCGCCACCGTCTGATCGTAGGCGGCGCGGGCCTGGTCAAGAGCGGCGCGGCGGCGTCCAACATCGAACACTGTGACCATCGCAGAAACTCCCACTGTCACAAAGCTGCTCGGATTGGAAAGCCAGTTGGCGACCGCGATGCTCTCATATCCGGCCGAGGGAGAGAAATTGAACAGCGGAAAATATGCCGCCTTGGCGACGCCGATGTTGGCATTCGCCGAGGCCATCTGCCGCTCGGAGGAAGCAACGTCCGGCCGGCGCTCTAGAAGCTGCGAAGGCAGGCCGGGCGGAATCACAGGCGGAGTCGCGTTCAGCGCCGCGATCGGTAGCGTAAAGCTAGGAGCCGGTTCTCCGACCAACACGGCAATGGCATGTTCAAATTGCGTTCGTTGCTCTTTCACGTCGATAGCCTGGGCACGCGCAGTCTCGAGCACGGTCTGAGCTTGAGCGACATCCACCTGCGAAACCACGCCACCGTGATAACGGTTCTCGGTAAGTTCTAGGGATCTTTCGTAGCTGGAGACGGTTGAATCCAGCAACTGCGCCTCGGCGTCCAACTCTCGCGCCTGAAAGTAGTCTATGGCCAACTCGGCATGCAGGCTTAGGCTCACCGCCTCAAGGTCTGCAAAGCTGGCTTGCGCGCTGGCGCGAAAGGCTTCAACATTCCGCCGCACCTTGCCCCAGACGTCTGGCTCGTAGCTCATGTCAACAGGAAGGACAAGGTCGTTGAACGTGCCTCCGCCGCTAAGCTGAGCCAGTGGCCGGTTGGAGGAAAAGCGTTCGCGAGTGGCTGATACCCCAGTCGATATGGTTGGAAACAAATCCGCGCGATTGTAGCGAACCAAGTCCCTGGCCTGCCGGAACTGGGCTTCGGACGCCTTTAGGCTCTGGTTGGAGACGGCAATCTTTTCCTCGAGTGCATTGAGTTGCGGATCCTGGTAAATCTCCCACCACTTGCCGCGAAGAGTTTGATCGGAAGGCTGGGCTTCTTTCCAGTTCGGAGGAGTTTCTTTGTAGTCGGCCGGCGTTGGTGCTGCCGGACGAGCATAGCGTGGGCCGACCGCGCAGCCGGTGAGCAATGCAAGTCCCAGCAAGACCGAAACGTAGCACGCTTTGTGTCCAACCGGCATCACTGCTTCGCGCCTCCCGGAGCTGGTGACGACGACGAAGGCGCGACCCGCACCTCTTGGCCGGACACAATGAAATCAGGCGGATTGGTGATTACCGATTCGTTGCCGGTCAACCCTGCCACCACCTCCACCTCAGAACCGTAGTCACGGCCTAGGGTGATCGGCGTGAGCTCGGCATGTTGACCATCCTTGAGCGTGACCACCCTTAACCCTTCCGAGCGAAATAGCAAAGTCGTCACCGGAAGAGTGAACGAAGACGCGGCTCCGGGCAACTTAAGATGCACCTCCGCATAGGCTCCGCTCAGTAGCGTTCCGGTGGGATTATTCACGGCAATTTCGACCAGCAGCGTGCGCGTGTTCTGGTCGATGGCATTGGCGGTGCGAACCAGCGTTCCCGAGAAACGTCGTCCGGGAAACTCCGAAAGCACCAGGTCGGCAGTCAGGCCGGGCTTGGCCGCCTGCGAATAGACCTGAGGAACATTCACGTAGACTCGCAGCCGGTCAGGCTGGGCAATATGAAACAGTTCGGTACGAGCGCCTCCGCTGCTGCCGGAGTCGATTAATGCGCCGATATCGGTGTTGCGAGCCGTGATGACTCCGGAAAACGGGGCATATATCTTCTCGAAGGATTGCAGTTGTTCCAGGCGCTTTACGTTTGCTTCCCCAGATTGAACCGTCGCTTTTTGCGCAGCGAAGTTGGCTTGGGCATTGTCAGTATCCTGTTTGGACACAGAGTCGGTCTTGAGCAGCCCAACGTAACGGTCAGCCGTAATTTGAGCCAGACTGAGATTGGCTTCCGCGGTTGCCAGGTCGGCGCGTGTCTGCCGCAGTTGCTGGTCAACCTCGGGGGTCTCGATATCCGCCAGTAACTGCCCGGCGGTGACCCGGGCACCGATGTCCACGTACCATTTCTTGAGATATCCGTTGGTGCGAGCGTAGATAGGCGCATCGATATAGGCCTGCACATTGGCGGGTAGAACGATCTCTTTCGATGGGGCAGAGGGCTTGGGATGGACCACAGTAACGGTCGGAATGGCCATCTCCTTGGTTTCTACAGCCAGCGCATTCCGCGCCTGAATTCGCGGCAGAATCCCGGAAACCACCAACGCCGCGACCGCGGCAAAGACCAGGATTGCGACCCACCAGCGACGCGCGGGGTGGCTCGAGGGACGGCTTTCCACCTTGGCTCGCTGTTCGATTTCGTTCTCTTGTTCCACTTTCATCTAAGAAGCTCCCTGAAGCAAAACACTCTAGTGCTTCACAAATGCTTTTTCTGTCCGATTGCGGCGGCCATGCAAGAAACTGAAGAATAACGGCACAAAGAATAAGGTCGAAACCGTGGCGAACAACAGGCCGCCGATCACCGCCCGTCCCAGCGGGGCATTTTGCTCGCCGCCTTCGCCCAAGCCCAGCGCCATGGGCACCATGCCGATAATCATAGCCAGTGCGGTCATGATTACAGGGCGGAAGCGGGTGAACCCCGCGTTCAGCGCAGCCAGTATGGCATCGTGGCCCTCTACCATTTGTTCATTGGCAAAGCTTACAACAAGGATGCTGTTTGCGGTTGCCACGCCCATGCACATGATGGAACCAATAAGGGCGGGCACGCTTAGAGAAGTGCGGGTGACAAAGAGAAACCATACGATCCCAGCCAGGGCTGCCGGCAGAGCAGAAATAATAATGAATGGATCCAGCCAAGACTGAAAATTCACCACAATCAGCAGGTACACCAATACGATCGAGAAGGCCAGACCCCCGATCAACCCGACGTAAGAAGACCGCATGGTTTGAATCTGCCCGCGAATGCTTACCTGGGTGCCGCGCGGCGCCTCCTTCTTGGCATTTTCCACGATCTGGTTAACATCTTTTGCCACGCCCCCCAAGTCGCGCCCTTGCACCGCGCCATAGATATCGATCAGGGGCTGAATGTCATAGTGAGAAACCACCGCCGATCCGGTGCCGCGATTGATGGACGCCATACTGGCCAGTATTTGTGGATGTGCATTGCTCGGACCAGTGACCGGGATATTTTCCAAATCCTGCAACGACTGAGCTCGATACTGAGGGGTTTGTGCCGCTATGGAATAACTCACTCCGGTCTTGGGATCAAGCCAGAATTCCGGAGTGGTCTGAAAGCTGCCGCTCAGCGAAATCAGCAGGTTATTGGCTACGTCCCGCTGAGTAAACCCCTGCTGTTGCGCCCTGGTCCGATCCACATCGACGTTCAGGTAAGGCTGGTCAAAGGGCTGCTGAACGTGGAGATCGACAATGCCGGGAACCTGCCGGATGCGGCTCATCAGCCTGCCGGCAAAATCCCGGTTGCCGGAAACATTGTAGCCAGCAATTTGGACGTCGATCGGCGCCGGCAGACCGAAGTTGAGAATCTGACTCACAATGTCAGCCGGCAGGAATGAAAACGTCACTCCGGGAAATTCCTCGGGCAACTTCAGGCGCAAATCGTGGATGTACTTCTCGGTTGGACGATGTCCCTTATTCAGACTCACCAGAATGTCGTCATCTGCCGGGCCGATGGGCGCGGAGTTGCTGTAAGAAAGGTTGATACCACTGTAGGGCAGGCCGATATTATCGATAATGCTCAGGATTTCTGAGGGGGGAATCTCGGCGCGAATGGATTGCGCCACCAATCCCGAGAGCCGGGCAGTCTCTTCAATCCGCGTACCGGTGCGCGCCCTCACGTGCAACTTAAATTGACCCGCGTCCACAGTGGGGAAAAAGTCCTGGCCAAGCCAGGGAATCAGGAACACCAAAGAAACCAGGCTGGCCGCGAAAAAGCCAGTAAGAAAAAGCGCCCGGTGGTGCAGGCAGCGCTCGAGCAGGCCGCGGTAGCCTCCACGCAAGCGTTCGAAAGCTTCTTCAAAGCGCACTTGCATACGCACCAGCGGATTCCTTGACACCGGGGGTGCGGGGTCATGGCCACGAAGCAGGTACTTGGCCATGGTAGGCACCAGTGTCCGCGAGAGCAGATAAGACGCCAACATGGCAAATACAACCGCTTCGGCCAGAGGCACGAACAAGAACTTGGCAACCCCGGTGAGGAAGAACATGGGCACAAACACGATGCAGATCGCCAAGGTCGAAACGAAGGCCGGTATTGCGATCTGTTGTGCACCGTCCAAAATGGCATGTTCAACCTCTTTGCCCAGAGCCAGGTTACGATTGATGTTTTCGATCTCGACGGTGGCGTCATCCACCAGTATGCCGACCGCAAGAGCCAAGCCTCCCAAGGTCATGATGTTGATGGTTTGCCCCAGCGCGCTCAGCACCAGAATCGAGGTCAAAATTGAAAGCGGGATGGAGGTGGCGATGATCAGCGTGCTGCGCCAGTTGCCCAGGAACAGCAGGATCATCAAGCCAGTGAGGCAAGCCGCAATAGTGGCTTCACGAATCACGCCGTCAATCGAGGCGCGGACGAACAATGACTGATCCGCCAGGGGTTGCATCTCCAGTTCGGGTGGCATGGTGGCGGCAATCTGCGGAAGCATGGCCTTGATTCCGGCGACTACATTCAGCGTGGACGCGTTCCCACTCTTCAAAACAGTTAACAAAACCGCCCGTCTGCCATTAACGTGGACGATGTTGGTTTGTGGGGGGAAGCCATCGCGAACATTGGCTACATCGTGGACGTAAATCGTGTTTGTACCCACCGTCTTGATGGGCATGTCATTCAACTCCGGGACGGTGCGCGGACTGCCGTTAACATCGACGTTGTATTCGAAGTCGCCAATCTTCGATGTGCCGGACGGCAGGATCAGGTTCTGAGCGCTGATCGCATTCACCACATCAAGCGGGGACAATCCTTTCGATTGCAGCGCGTTCGTGTCCAGATCAACCTGAACTTGACGTTGCTTGCCTCCATACGGATACGGAACGGCGCATCCCGGAATTGTAATCAGTCGAGTGCGAATGAAACTGGTGCCGAGATCAAAAAGCTGCTGTTCCGACATCCCCTTTCCCGAAAGAGCCAACTGCAAGATGGGGACGGTCGAGGCGCTGTAGGTGATGACCAACGGGGGCGTCGTGCCGGGAGGCAGCTGTCGAAGTTGGGTCTGGGAGATAGCGGTCACTTGCGCCAGTGCTTTGTCGATATCCGCCCCCGGCTGAAAGAAGACCTTGACCACCGCAATCCCATTGAGCGATTGGGACTCAATGTGTTGGATGTCGTCCACCAGTGTGGTTAGGGCACGCTCGGTTTGCGAGACGATCCGGTCTGACATCTGCTGTGCATCCAGACCCGTGTAGGTCCAAACGATGCTTACTACGGGGATATTGATATTGGGGAAAATGTCAGTCGGGGTGCTCAGAATGACGATTGGAGCCAGAAGCAAGAGCAGCAACGATACCACTACAAAGGTATAAGGACGTCGTAACGCAAGTCGAACAATCCACATAGTTTTCTCGGCGAACTACCACGGCGAGTCCGCTGCCTCGCGGATCAGATATTGTATTGGATTGAACTAGTTAGGTACGGATGCAGAAGTTTATATGTAAAGATTTGTAGGGGGTTGGCGAGGATTACATCCGCTTCGGAAATTCGAGAATAGGCTCTAGTTGGGTTTGCGGCTCTTACCGTCCGACAGCATTTGCAGCAAGGCAGCATCGGCGGCCTGTTTAAACTTCTCCGCGGCTGCAATGCGTGGGCTGACCGTCATACTCCCGGAAGGCTTTTGCCGAATGCTTTCGCGCATCCGCTCCCCTTCCTCCGACCCGTTCGTCATTACCTGCATGTAGAACCAGAGGAAATGGCGCATCTGGTCAAGCGCCGTTTTCAGAAGATGCAACGATTCCAGCTCGGGCAACTGGCACAGTGCTTCCATCAGTTCGGGATCGTTGGGCGCTTGCATGGCTGCACAGTTCAAAGCCTGCTGAATCGAGCGCAGGTCTTCGGTTACCCGCAGGATGCGAATGTGGACATCGTCCAGAATTTCGTCGCTTTGCATGGGCAGCTGGGTGCTGGTTTCAACATCTCACCCACCACCCGCAGCGAATAGATGTCCCATGTGCATGCGCTTTGGTAATTCCGTTAATTACCTTGGTCTCTAAGGTTTTTGGGCGATCGTGACGGCCTGCGCGCCACATCCTGCGGCCTGCTCCCCTCTTCCCGAGGCTGCATTGACTTACCCCTGCTTGGCCCCTACTATGGTCACGCACAGCGCGAGCTCATTTGATCGGCCAGACCATTTCGCACTACCGCATCGTCGAGAAGCTCGGCGGTGGCGGCATGGGGGTCGTCTACAAAGCCGAGGACGTAAAGCTAGACCGCTTTGTCGCCCTCAAATTCCTGCCCGACAATGTCGCTAAAGACCCGCAAGCCCTCAGCCGCTTTCAGCGCGAGGCCAAGGCTGCGTCTGCACTGAACCATCCCAATATCTGCACCATTTACGAAATTGACGATCAGCACGGCGAAACCTTCATCGCCATGGAGTTTCTGGACGGGCTGACGCTGAAGCATAAGATCGCCGGGCGGCCGCTGGAGACAGAAGAAATCCTTTCGCTGGCCATCGAGATCGCCGACGCGCTCGATGCCGCTCATGCGGAAGGCATCGTTCACCGCGACATCAAGCCCGCCAATATCTTTGTCACCAAGCGCGGTCACGCTAAGATTCTCGATTTCGGACTGGCCAAAGTCATGGTCTCAACCAGTTCTTCGAGCAAGGTTGCGACGCTGAACACGCAAACCGGCTCGGTGGACGCGGACCATCTCACCAGCCCCGGTTCTACGCTCGGCACGGTCGCCTACATGTCGCCCGAGCAAGTTAAAGGCAAGGAACTCGATGCCCGCACGGACTTGTTTTCCTTTGGCGCGGTTCTGTACGAGATGGCGACAGGCTCGTTGCCCTTCCATGGTGATACGTCCGGGCTGATCTTTAAAGCCATCCTCGATTCCGACCCACCACCCGCGATTCGTTTCAATCGTGACATTCCGCCCAAGCTGGAAGACATCATCAATCGTGCGCTGGAGAAAGACCGGGAACTGCGTTATCAGAGTGCCAGGGAAATGCGGGCTGAACTGCAACGGTTGAAACGGGACACGGAGACTGGCCGTATGCCAGCCGCGAGTTCTGGCGCCGTACCCGCAGCACAAGAAAGCGGGACGCAAGCTGCAATCGCGCAACCAGCTCCAGCATCAGGTTCCACTCATGTCGCCGTGCAGCCGTCCTCCAGCGCGGTGAAGGTGGCTGAAGTCCCGGTAGCAAAGAAGGGCAACCTCTGGAAGGCTGTGGTTCCCTCGGTCGTCGTACTGGTCGCCCTTGTCGCTGGCGGCCTCTACTACCGTTCGCATCGAGCCCAGCCCCTGACCGAAAAAGACGCCATCGTTCTCGCCGACTTCACCAACACCACCAGCGATTCCGTCTTCGATGGCACGCTGCGCCAGGGGCTTTCCGCGCAACTGGAACAGTCGCCATTTCTGAATCTGCTTTCCGATCAGCAGATCACGAAGACGCTCGCCCTGATGACCCAGCCGAAAGACGCGCGCCTGACCAGCGAACTGGCGCGAGAAGTTTGCCAGCGCACCGGCAGTTCCGCCACCATCGAAGGCTCAATTTCCAGTCTGGGCACGGAATACGTCGTCGGCCTGAAGGCGGTGAACTGCCACACGGGCGACGTGCTGGCCCAGGAGCAAGTCCCTGCCGAAAGCAAAGAGCGGGTGCTCAAGGCGCTGGCCGAGGCCGCCACGAAGCTTCGTGAAAAGCTGGGCGAATCGCTGGCTTCAGTGCAGAAGTATGACGCGCCGGCGGAGAGTGTGACCACGCCATCGCTCGAGGCCCTGCAAGCCTATACTCTGGGCCTTCAGGCGTTGCTGGTCAAGAACGACTACGCCGCTGCCATCCCATTGTTCCAACGCGCCATCAGCCTGGACTCTAACTTTGCCATGGCGTATGCCCGGTTAGGAACCTGCTACTCGAACTTGGGGCAGGCGGCACGCGCAGCCGATACCCAGCGCAAGGCCTATGAGCTGCGTGACCGCGTAAGCGAGCGAGAGAAATTTTACATCGCCTCGCATTATGAACAACAGGCTCTTGGCAATCTCGAAGCCGCGCGCAAAACCCTTGAGTTGTGGGCGCAGACCTATCCACGCGACAGCACTCCCATCACGAACTTGGGATTCATCTATCTGACGCTGGGGGAATATGAGAAGTCCCTGGCAGCAAACCAGGAAGCTTTGAAACTGAATCCGGCCGGCCTTAGCTACGCGAATGTCGTGGCCTCGTATGTGTACCTCAACCGGCTGGATGAAGCCAAAGCTACGGCGCAGGAGGCGCAAGCCAAGCATCTGGATTCTCCCAGCATTCATATCAACCTCTACGCTGTTGCCTTCCTGCAGCACGACGCGGCCGGGATGGAGCGTGAATCGGCGGCCCTGATGGGCAAGCCGGGGTTCGAAGACACCATGCTGCTTTACGAATCCCAGACTGCCGGCTATGCTGGACAATTTGCCAAAAAAAGAGAGTTGGTGCGGCGAGCGGCCGACTCTGCAACTCGTGCCGATGAAAAAGAGACGGGAGCGTTCGATCTGACCGTCGCCGCCGTTCAGGAAGCCACGGCAGGCAATCTTGCTCTCGCGAAACAGCAGGCGCAGGCAGCGTTGCAGATCTCGAATGGCAGAGACGTTCAGGGACAGTCTGCCATCGCTTTGGCCCTCGCGGGCGACTCTGCCCAAGCCCTGCGGCTGGCCGATGATTTGGCCAAGCGCTTCCCTGAAGATACGATCGTGCAAACGCTATATCTGCCGATGATCCATGGGGCGGAGGCTTTGCAGAGCGGCAATGCTGCCAAGGCGGTCGAGCTTCTGGCAGCGGCCGCACCCTACGAACTTGGCAGTAACGCGGGCGGTTATCCCGCCTACATCCGAGGCGAAGCTTACCTGAAACTCGGGCAAGGAAGCGCCGCCTTGGCGGAGTTCCAGAAGATCGTGGACAATCCCGCTGTCATTCAGAACGACCCCGTTGGCGCGCTCGCGCATTTGGGCCTAGCCCGAGCGTATGCGCTTTCAGGCGACACGACAAAAGCCCGCACTGCCTATCAGGATTTTCTCGGCCTCTGGAAAGACGCCGACCCGGAGATCCCCATTCTGAAAGAAGCCAAGGCGGAGTACGCGAAGTTGCAATAGCTCGCGCTGCGAAGTGCCATTGTAATTAGCCTCCTCTTCGACCTAACATCCTCTCTAGTTTCAGTTTGTGTTAGGAGGTACCTTGGGCCGAGAACGTGCGCTGAAGGTTGTGTTGGTGGTAGTGGGCGTGATCTTTTGCGCTTTAGTTTATCCCATGACGATGTTTGTCCGGCAAGAGCCTGCGTTGGCAATGATGCTCAGCCTTTATGTGACGCTCGGCATTTTCTTGCTGCTGGCAGCCCGCAACCCATCGGCGAATCGCAGCGTGATTGCTTTCACGGCATGGTCGAGCCTGGTCCACGCCGCGTTTATGGGGACCCAGGCATTCTGCAATATGGTCCAACGTGGAGAACTGTGGGGCGTGGCCGCACTCTTCGTCATCGGTGTAGCTTTGATCGCGCTGGCTCCGGCGAGGCCGCTTTCAGCTTCCGGCTTCTAGCTCATAGCTACTAGCTAAACGCCTTCGGCGGGAAATTCTCCTTCCCAGCTTGCGATCACAACGGTCGCCAGGCAGTTGCCGATTACGTTTACTGCCGTCCTTCCCATGTCCATCAGTTGGTCGATACCTAGCAGAATGAATATCGGCTCGGGTGGCAGCCCTACCGTTGCCGCCGTGGCCAGCAGGATCACAATGGCCGCGCGGGAGACTCCGGCTACGCCTTTGCTGGTCAGCATCAGCACCAGCAGGATGTAGAGCTGGCGCCCGAAGCTGAGATGCAGTCCCGCAGCCTGCGCCACAAAAACCGCGGCCAATGAGAGATATAGGGCCGAGCCGGTCAGGTTGAAGCTGTAGCCCGTGGGCATGACGAAAGCCACAACCGGGCGCGGAACACCGAGTTCTTCCATGCGCTCCATGGCGCTCGGCAAGGCGGCCTCCGAGCTGGCAGTGCTGAAGGCAATCGTTGCGGGCTCAGCTATCGCCCGAATGAAGCGCCGGATGGGCACTTTGACCAGCAGTGCCACCGGCAACAGCACCGCCAACAGAAATACCGCCAAGGCTCCGTACAGCGTGAGCAGCAGCCGGGCTAGGTTGCCGAAAATGCCGATTCCTGTCGAGCCAACCGTGGATGCGATCGCGCCCAGAATTCCGAGCGGCGCAAACCACATAACGAGGTTGGTGAACTTGAACATCACCTCGGCCAGACTCTCGGTGAAGGCCAGCATTGGCCGCCGCTTGGTTTCGTTCTTTACTAAAGCCAGCGCAACCCCAAAGAGCAAACTGAAGATCACCACTTGCAAGATCTGATTTTCCGCAATCGACTTGGCGATGTTTTCCGGAAAAACGTGCAACACAGTTTCGCTAGGAGTTAGGCTCTCAATCTTCACCGTTTCGGTATTCGCTGGAATCTGAGCTCCAACGCCAGCCTGGCTGATGTTGATAGCTGCGAGCCCAATGAACAGAGCGAGGGTGGTTACGATTTCGAAAAAGATGAGCGCTTTCACTCCCATGCGCCCGACTTTCTTGAGATCGGAATGTCCAGCGATTCCGCTGACCAAAGTGCTGAAGATCAGCGGCGCAATGATGACCTTGATCAGCCGCAGAAAGATCTGAGCCAGCAGGCGCAAGCTGACGCCGAACGTGGGGAAGTCGTGGCCAATCTCGGCCCCCAGCAGCATGGAAATGAATATCCAGGTGGTAAGAGAGGGGCGAAAACATGCATACGTCGCCATCGCAACCAGGACCAGCCAGCGCACGGTAGCGAGAGCTGTTACACCCAGATACGCAGCCTCAAAAGACGGCTGCGCAGCCGCTAACGCAGGAAGAGCCAAAAGGACGACTATGAGAGCGGCAATGGCAATTGCGCATCGCATGCGCTGATACATTACCAGAACCGCCAGCGCCAGCTTCGATATAATCCGGCATTCAAACGGGGGTATCCATTGCTTAACCGACGCCCAACTAACCTGGCGCTACTACTTCTGCTCACTTCCCTGCCCGCTTTCCCACAACTTGACCCGGTGCTCAAGCAAGTTGATCTGCCGCATCGTTACTACTATCGCGAGATGTACCTGCCACAGTTGACCACTGGACCTAGTTCTGCCGCGTGGATTCCCGACTCGCGGGCGCTAGTGTATTCGATGGCCGGGTCACTATGGCGTCAGAAGCTGGGTTCGACAGAAGCGGAACAACTCACCGTTGGCCCCGGGTATGACTATCAGCCAGACTGTTCGCCCGATGGGCACTGGGTGGTATACGCATCGTATGACAAAGACGCCATCGAACTATGGGCCTTGGATCTCGAGACGAAACAGCCTCGCCAACTGACTTCTGGCGGCTCCGTGAACGTGGACCCGCGCTTTTCGCCCGACGGTAAGCGGCTCGCTTTTGTCTCCGCTTCATATAACGGACATTTTCACGTCTTCGTGGCCGATTTCGACGATGGCAGACTGACCAATATTCAGCGGCTCACGGGCGAGACGCGTACGGAACAACCGCGTTTTTACTATAGCCCCTTCGATCATGAGATCAGCCCGGCGTGGTCACCGGATGGAACCGAACTGATGTTCGTTTCCAACCACGGCCATATCTACGGCACCGGGGGCTTCTGGCGTATGAAGGCCGAACCGGGCGCTCAAGCGCGCGAGATTCACTACGAAGAAACTGCGTGGAAAGCCAAGCCCGAATTCTCTTCCGACGGCAAACGAATGGTGTACGCGTCCTATCTGGGAGGACAATGGCACCAGCTTTGGGTCATGCCTTCCGTGGGTGGCGACGCCTTCCCGATTTCCTACGGCGATTACGACAATACCAATCCCCGCTGGTCTCCGGACGGGCAGAAGATCGCGTTTATCTCAAACCGCGGAGGAAACACTTCACTTTGGATTCAGGAAGCAATTGGTGGCGGGCAAACGGAAGTCATCGCCAAGCAAAAGCTTTACCTGAAGCCGATGGGTTCTATGTCAATTAAGGTGCTAGGCCCGTCGGGTCATCCCACGCCCGCACGCATTTTCCTCACCGGCGAAGATGGCCGCGCTTACGCGCCCGACGATGCCTGGATGCACGCGGAGGACAACTTTGTGCGCTCAGAGCGTCCGTTTGAAGCACATTATTTTCATACTTCTGGTGTGGCCGAAGTCACCGTCCCGGCTGGACAAGTGACGGTTGAAGTCATGAAGGGACTCGAATATCGGATCGAGAAAGAGCAAGTGAGGGTTGCTCCGGACCATAGGGTTCAGATAACTGTCCATCTGCGACCGCTCGACATTCCCCACGACCCGCGTTTTCGCTGGGCCAGCGGCGATCTGCATGTGCACATGAATTACGGCGGCGCGTACCGCAATACTCCGGCTAATCTTGTCAAGCAAGAGGAAGCCGAAAATCTTTCGCTGATCGAAAACTTGATCGTCAACAAAGAGCAGCGAATTCCTGACATCGCATACTTCAACCCGAAGCTCGATCCTGCTTCGAAACCTGAACACCTGCTGTTCCACGCACAAGAGTTTCATACCAGCTATTGGGGACACTTGGGACTGCTCAACCTGACGCAGAACTTCTTGCTTCCGGGCTACGCATCGTATAACAACACTGCCGCGGCCAGCCTGTTTCCTACCAACGCGGCGGTGGCGGATTTAGCGCATGCCCAACAAGGTCTGGCCGGATATGTGCATCCTTTTGATTTCGTTCCCGACCCGGTGAAGGATCCGACACTGACGCACGGCGAATCTCTGGATGTCGCCTTGGAATTGCCGGTCGATGTAGCCCTCGGCAAAGTGGACTACATCGAGGCCATGGGCTTCAGCGACCACCAATCTACCGCGACTGTTTGGTACCGGCTGCTCAACTGCGGCTTCCGCCTGCCCACCGGCGCTGGATCCGACACCATGGCCAACTTCGCGTCTTTACGGGGGCCGGTGGGTCTGACTCGCGTGTACGCCCGCGTGCCACAAGGCCCGCTCGACATCGCGGCGTGGCTGGGATCACTGAAACAAGGACACACGTTCGCAACCAACGGCCCTTTGCTTGGCTTCACGCTGGGCGGAAAAGATGTCGGTGACGAAGTAAGACTTCCGGCAGGCGAGAACAAAGTGAAATTCACCGCCTGGATGCGATCCATTGTGCCCATCGATCACCTACAGATTATCTGCAACGGAGACGTGGCACGCGAGTTGAAGCTCAACAGCGATCGCGAAACTGCCAATGTGGAAAACATAATTCCCATCTCCCGAAGCGGATGGTGCCTGCTGCGCGCTTGGAGCGAGAAAGCCGAGCACCCGATTCTGGACCTCTATCCCTATGCGACTACCAGCCCGATTTATGTGACAGTCGCGGACTTGATTCCTAAAGCTTCCGAAGATGCGGCGTACTTCCTTGCCTGGATCGGAAGGCTGGAGGAAGCAGTCAAAGCCAATCACGACTGGAACACTGAGGCCGAGAAGACCACCGTGTTGAAGACGCTCGACGACGCCCGCGAAGTGTATAAGAAGCTGCAATAAAAACCTGGCCACCGATCTTCCGTGTTGATCCGTAGCTGACTTACGCTTGTTCCAGTTCCAACAGCGTCTTCTTTCGTTCTATGCCCCAGCGGTATCCGCCTGTTGCTCCGCTTTGGCTGACTACGCGATGGCACGGGATCGCCACTGCGACAGGATTTGTCGCGCAGGCGCGGGCCACGGCTCGCGTGGCGGTTGGCCGGCCGATTGCTTTCGCGACGGCGGCGTAGGAACGAGTTTCGCCGAAGGGAATCTTCTGGAGATATGACCACACTCGCCGCTGAAAAGCCGTCGCCTGAATGTCCAGCGGAAGCGTTGCATTCAGCCGCTGACCGCGCATCTGGCGCAGCAAGTTGACTTTCCATTCGCGCATGGCGCCGTCGTCATGTTTGCGGATGGCGAATGGAAATTCATGCCTCAGTCCTTGTTCAAGTTCCTCGTCGGAATTGGCGAACTGAATCGCGCAGATGCCTTTGTCGGTCGCCGCAATCAACATTCGTCCCAGCGGCGAATCCGCGCAGGTGTAGCGGATGGGCGCCGCGATGGCGCCGCGACGATATTTGTCTGGCGTCATGCCGAGCTGCGAGGCGGTGCGCTCGTAGAGTCGGCTGCTGGAGCTGTATCCCGCGTCGTACATGGCGCGGGTCACCGAATGCCCGGCGCGCAGGTTGCTCTTGAGTTGGTTCATGCGGCAAGAGTCGGCGTAGGCTTTCGGCGTGATTCCCAGCACCGCCTTGAAAGTGCGCTGCAAGTGAAACGGACTCTGGTGAAATTCCGTTCCCAGGCGTGCCAGCGTGAGCGGTTCGTCGAGATGCTGTTCAATGTAACGGCAAATGGCGCGCACCGTCGCCGCCGATCCGTGGCTCGCGGATCGAGGCCGGCAACGCAGGCAGGCTCGATAACCAGCCTTTTCGGCTTCATCGGGACGGCGATAGAACGCAACATTCTCCCGCCGCGGGCGCCGCGATGGACACGATGGCCGGCAATATACACCAGTCGAAGACACAGCAAATACGAAGCTGCCGTCCTGGCTGGCATCGCGGGCCTCTACTGCTTGCCACCAGCGATTTTGGCTGCTCCCTGCCATTTCAGTCGCCCCGATTTCAGTTCCGTTCAGGTTGAGTATCGCATTGGTTGTCATAGTGAGGAAAGATTAGCCGGAGGCGCGGCGCTGGGCTATCCACATCTTGCGGTCAAAACAAGATATCGGGTAGGCTTGCGGCACTGCGATTCGCTTGGCAGAGACGATTAGTCGCTTAACGGCTGAAGAACTCCGAAGGTTTGCGTAATCCCCGCGCGTTTGCGCATCTCGTTGAGCAGTGAATGCGCGGCGTTGTCGTAGGTTTTGGTGGAATCTGAAGTGTCAGCCCAGACTGCTTCGTAGACAATCTGCGCAGCTTCTTTCAGGTCGATGTGGAGAGCGGCTTCGAGCACATCGATTCGCTCCTGTAGATGATCGAAACAGGTCTGGCAAACTGTCGCAGTCTGCTGGCCACTCTGGTGGTTTTCCGAGCGAGTGCAATTCGTCGAAGGGGTCGTCCGAACCTGCATCTGCGAGGTAAGCAGTTGCGCCTTGAAGTCTTTCAGGAAACGCTCCCGCTCCGCTTCCAAGGTTGCGAGATCAGGCGGTTCTTCACTGAGCGCCGGGGCAGGCGCAGGGGGCGCACTCACGACCACGGGAGAAACGCGCTCCGCAGTCTGGCACACCGGGCAGACTTTCACATTAGCCGCGTAATAGGTCCGGCACTTCAAACAAGGAAGTCCGTAACCGACGGCTTTCAGGCCCAGCGGTTCCGCTATCGCACTGGCGGCGGCGACCGCAGACTCTGGTGCGGGTCTGGCGTTGGCATCGCGAACTGCTGATTTGGCCGTCCTGTGGCTTGTTGCCGGCGCTGCTGCCGTAGAGCTCATTATTTGCTCCTTAATTTCAGTGGACCAACGGGGACGCGAAGCAGTGTCCACAGCGATTGTAGGTTGGTCACGATTACCTGCCGAGAGCACCGTAGTTCAATAGAGGAGGCTGCACAAAGGTTCCTACGTCCCACTAAAGTCTTCTATGTCTTTGGCTTACACAAGCCGATTCCGCGAACCAGCCGACCCGGTTGACGGAACTTTCGGGCTTGAGTAACGTTAGATATAAGAGAAAGCGTCTCTCGTGGAGGTTCTGTATGTTTGAAGGCCTGTTTCAGCCGATGCACCTGCTGGTCATATTCGTAATCGCGCTGCTGATCTTCGGGCCCAAGAAGCTTCCCGAGCTGGGCAAGGGACTCGGTGAGGGCATTCGCGCCCTGAAAGAGGGCATGAAAGACACGCCTCCCGACCCACCAAAGGCCGCCAGCACGGACGTCAAGAATCCCGACACCAAGAGCTAGCTGGCTCAACCTTTAGCCCCTTCGAGATCACAACAACTAATTAATTTAATGGAGAACCCTTATGCGTAATCTGCAACTGTGGGTATTGTTGTCGGTATTCGGGTTGAGTTCTCTGCTTTTCGCCGATCAGGTGGTGCTGAACAACGGTGACCGGTTGACGGGGACCATTACCAAGTCGGATGGCAAGACGCTGGTGATCAAGACCGACCTGGCCGGCGAAGTCACCATTCAATGGCCGGCGGTTCAGTCGCTGACTTCCGCGACGCCGCTGCATGTGGTAACCGCAGCCAAGACTGTCGTCGGTCCGGTAACTACTTCGGACGGTAGCCTGGCCGTGAGTACAACACCGGGAGGCCCGGTTGAGGTTCCCCGCGCCGAGGTGACTGCGCTACGTAACGACCCGGAACAAGCAGCTTACGAAAAATCGTTGCATCCATCGCTGTTGCAGGGATGGGTCGGCGGCGCCAACATCGGCTTTGCCCTGACCGGCGGCAACAGTGAAACCAAAAACCTCGCAATCGCGTTTACCGCCGATCGCAAGACTTCGCACGATGAAATCGCCCTGTACGAGAACACCATCTACGCCACCAACGATGCCGCCGGAGCAGTGCCCAGCGTCACCGCCAACGCGACCCAGGGCGGCGCCCGCTATGACCGCAACCTTACCAAGCTTGTATTCGCCTTCGGCAGTGCCGACTTCCAGACGGATGCGCTACAGAATCTGAACTTGCGCTCCGTTCTCGGCGGAGGTTTGGGGTTTCACGCCATCAATACCAGCCGCACAACTCTGGATTTTCTCGGCGGCGTGAACTACACCAAGGAAAACTACATCGGTCTGGATCGAAACTTCGCCGCGCTTATTCTGGGCGAAGAACTCAAGTACAAGCTGGGTGCATCGACGGTGTTAGCGGAAAAGCTGTACTTCTTCCCCGATCTCAGCGACACCAGCCAGTATCGCGGTACGTTCAACTTTGGCACGATTACCAAGATCAGTAAGTGGCTGGGATGGCAAAATGCTTTCGGCGATATCTACGTTACTAATCCGCCGGCGGGCAAGAAACAGAATGATCTTCAATTGACTACAGGAATCAACGTGGCGTTCACGCACTGACATCTGATGCTGTAACCGTGGCTACGGCATCTAAGGAAAACGGCATCTAAGGAAACTGGAGGGGCTATGACCCAATCATTATTTCTGCGGACACGCGATCCCGAGGATCGTCCCATCGACGAGAGCAATATCGAAGAGCGGAAAGACAAAATGATGGATAAAACCGTGGCGGACACTTTCCCAGCCAGCGATCCGCCGTCGTCGTTGCCTGATCCGGATGACGACTCGTTCGCGGCGTAACATCTGAGAACAACGACGGAGATCAGCTACTCCTGAGTCACCGACTTCACCAGGTTCCGTGGCCGGTCTACGTCCAGCCCCTTTTTCACCGCCATGTAATAAGCGAAGAGTTGCAGCGGGACAATCTCCAGAATCGGCGAGAGCAGCTCGGAAGCCTGAGGAACAAAGATCGTATGATCGGCGATTCGTCCCAGCTCGTCATCCCCCTCAGTCGCAATCGCAATCACCCGCGCCGATTGCTGTTTGAAGCTCTTGATGTTGGCCACATTCTTCTCGTAGCGCACGACTGAGCCTGCATCGTTGCGGTCACGAGTGGAAATAATCACGATGGGCAGATTCTCATCAATCAGTGCGTTGGGGCCGTGTTTGGTTTCTCCTGTGGGATATCCCTCGGCGTGAACGTAGGAAACCTCTTTCAACTTTAAAGCCCCATCCATGGCGATGGGGTAGTGGATGGCGCGCCCGAGAAACAAGAAATCCTGCGCTGAGCGATACTTCTCTGCCAGCTTTTCACACTGCGGCGCAGAGGCGAGCGCAGTCGTGACTTTGGCAGGCAACTCCAGCAGTTCGGCGATGTGGTGTCGCACCTGATCTGTGCTCAGATGGCCCCGTTCCTGCCCCAAATAAGCAGCCAGCAAAAACAATACCGCCATTTGCGCGGTGAAAGCCTTGGTGGAAGCTATGCTGACTTCCGGTCCGGCATTGGTGTAGAGAACACCGTCAGCCTCGCGCGCGATTGTGGAATTGACTACGTTGGAGATTGCAATAGTGCGCGATCCTATCGCCTTCGCCTCACGCTGCGCGGCGGTTGTATCCGCGGTTTCACCGGATTGGGTAATCACGATGGTCAGTTCGCCGGCACCGATCATTGGATTGCGATATTCAAATTCGCTGGCGTAGTCAACATCGGCCGGCAGGTTCGCCAACTCCTGAATCATGTATTGACCGGTCATCCCGGCATGGCGACTGGTTCCCGAGGCAACAATATGTATGCGGCGAAGCGCACGCAACTCTTCCCTGCCGATCTTAACTTCGTTCAAGCGTATTTCGCCCGTCTCAAGCGAAACTCGGGGCAGAATGGTATCGCGCAGACCCTGCGGCTGCTCGAAAATCTCTTTCAGCATGTAATGGGGAAATCCGCCTTTGTCCGCCACTCTTTAGTTGTTACCTGCCTCTCTCTTCATTTGTCAGTTGCTGGCCGCGGTTTCCATCCTCACGCCGTGAATAAAAGTGGTTCTCACTTCGCCGGTTGGACTCAACACCACGATGTCGGCATCAGCGCCAGCCTCGAGTTTGCCCCGATTCGACAACCCCACCACGCGGGAAGGATTAAGCGTGGCCAGACGGAGCGCCTGCTGCAATCCCCAACCTGCAAACTTGGTTACGTTGCGCACGGCGCGATCCATGGTCAGCACGCTGCCGGCAAGAGCGCCTTCCGCCGTACACATGCCATTCTTGACTTCCACCTCGAACCATCCCAGACGATACTTGCCGTCGGGCATTCCGGTGGCGGCAGTTGCATCCGTAATCAGCACCGCAGCTTCTGGACCCTTCTGCTTCAGAAACAACTCCACGATAGTGGGATCGAGATGAA
>Ga0307478_10000144_pt1 | contig 84575 bp, 73 predicted proteins | sample atmos_gasesECM4C_2_FD_203713 | JGI IMG/M metagenome (GOLD analysis project Ga0307478, IMG submission 203713) | Hardwood forest soil microbial communities from Morgan-Monroe State Forest, Indiana, United States - atmos_gasesECM4C_05 | ecosystem: Environmental > Terrestrial > Soil > Temperate...
GCTCGTTCCTGTAGCACAGACTTCAGTCTGTGGGGTTTCGCCGGCGCCTCCCGGACCGCGCCCCGCACGACGCCCTCGACGGATGGGTTGCCAAGCACGGATGGAAACCCACAGACTGAAGTCTGTGCTACTTAAGCCCGTGCTACGTAACTCTGTGCTAGTGATTTCCTGCTTTACGTGAGGCTGGAACTACCCATGAGGTATTTGTCGACGGCGACGGCGGCTTTGCGGCCTTCGGAAATGGCCCACACGACGAGCGACTGGCCGCGGCGCATATCACCCGCCGCAAAAACGCCAGGAACCGAGCTCATGTAGTCGGGACCGGTGGCGACGTTGCTGCGCGCGTCGAGATCCACGCCAAGCTGCTCGATCATGCCGTTTTTCACGGGACCCAGGAAACCAAGCGCCAGCAGGACGAGATCTGCTTCCAACTCAAATTCCGTGCCGGGAATAGCCTCGAACTTCGGCGGCGGGCCGACACGGATGCAGTGAAGCTTCTTCACGTTGCCGTTTTCATCGCCGGTAAATTTCACCGTGTTGATGGCCCAATCGCGCTTGCCGCCCTCTTCGTGCGCGCTCTCGGTGCGAAGCTGCATCGGCCAGAGCGGCCACGGCGTGCTGGGCGAGCGCTCCACCGGCGGCATAGGCATAATTTCAAACTGGTGGATGGCCTTCGCATGATGCCGGTGGCAGGTGCCGAGGCAGTCCGCGCCCGTATCACCGCCGCCGATAATCACGACTCGTTTTCCGTCCGCGCGAATCTGGTCGGAAACCGTATCGCCCGCGCAGACTTTGTTCTGCTGCGGCAGGAACTGCATCGCGAAGTAAATTCCCTTGAGCTCGCGTCCGGGCACAGGAAGGTCGCGCGGGCTTTCCGAGCCGCCCGTGAGCAGCACCGCGTCGTATTCCTTGCGCAAATCCTGCGCGGGAATATTCCCTCCGACGTGCGCGTTGGTCTGGAATTGCACGCCCTCTGCCAGCATCTGTTCGAGGCGCCGGTTGAGGACGCGCTTTTCGAGCTTGAAGTCGGGGATGCCGTAGCGAAGAAGCCCGCCGATGCGGTCGTTCTTTTCAAACAAAGTGACTTCGTGGCCCGCGCGGTTCAGTTGCTGCGAAGCCGCGAGGCCCGACGGCCCCGAACCGACCACGGCAATTCGCTTGCCTGTTCGCGTCTCGGGAGGTTCCGGCTTGATCCAGCCCTGTTCCCAAGCACGGTCCACGATGGTTTTTTCGATCAGCTTGATCGTGACGGGCGGCTCGCTGATTCCCAGCACGCAAGCTGCTTCGCAAGGCGCGGGGCAAATTCGGCCAGTAAACTCCGGGAAATTATTGGTGGAGTGCAGCACGCGAATCGCATCCTTCCAGCGGTCGCGATAGACAAGGTCGTTCCAGTCCGGAATGATGTTGTTGACGGGGCAGCCCGTGTGGCAGAACGGAATGCCGCAATCCATGCAGCGTGCGCCCTGGGTGCGGACTTTTTCGTCGGGGAACGGCTGGTAAACCTCGAAGTAGTCGTAGACGCGCTCTTCGACGGCACGCCGCGCCGGCATTTCCCGCGTATATTCCTTGAAGCCGGTGACCTTACCCACGGGCCACCTGCTCTTGCGCCTGGGCGAAAACCGACAGGCTGAAGCTTGTCCTACTGTTACCCACGAACCACCTGCCCTTGCGCTTGCCTCTCCGGCAGGTGGGCGTGCAGGGTTCCAGCCTGCGCCGCAAGCACGCCCGCTGGAATTCGCGGAACGCCGAGGACGCGCTTGTACTCGTGCGGGAACACCTTCACGAACTTGGGCAGCATGGCGTCCCAATGCATCAAAATCCACTTGGCCTGCGGGCTGTCAGTCAGCTCAACATGGCGCGAAATCAGGGTGTGCAGCGTCTCGACATCCTTCGCGTCCGCCGAGGGCTCTAGGTCTACATCGGTCCGGTTGCAGCAGACGGACATGAATTCGCCTGTCTGATCGAGCACGTAGGCGATGCCGCCGGTCATGCCCGCGGCAAAATTGCGCCCCGTCTTGCCAAGCACCACGACCAGGCCGCGCGTCATGTATTCGCAGCCGTGATCGCCGACGCCTTCGACAACCGCCGTCGCGCCCGAATTGCGGACCGCGAATCGCTCCCCGGCCATGCCGTTGAAGAACGCCTCGCCGCCCGTCGCGCCATACAGGCACACGTTGCCGATCAGGATGTTTTCCTCCGGCACAAAGCGCGAAGCGCGCGGCGGATAAATCACCAACCTGCCGCCGGAAAGGCCCTTGCCCACGTAGTCGTTGGCTTCGCCCTCGAGCGTCAGCGTCACTCCCTTGGCCAGGAACGCGCCGAAGCTTTGTCCCGCGCAGCCGTGAAACTGGATGCGGATGGTGTCGTCGGGCAATCCCGCGGAGCCGTGCCGCCGTGCAATCTGGCCACTCAGCATCGCTCCGACTGTGCGATGCACGTTGCGAATCGGCAGGCTGAGCGATACAGGAGTTAGCTGCTCGATCGCCTCGCTCGTCTGCTCGATCAGCTTGCCGTCGAGCGTGTCATCGAGGCCGTGATCCTGCGCCTGCGTGCAGCGCCGGCCCACGTGGCTCGGCATCGGCGGATTGTAGAGCACCGAGGAAAGGTCGATCCCTTTCGCCTTCCAGTGACTCACGTCAACGCGCTGCGTCAGGCAATCGACGCGGCCGATCATGTCGTCAAGCTTGCGGAAACCCAGTTCCGCCATAATTCGGCGCAGGTCCTCGGCGACAAAGAAAAAGAAAGTAATCACGTGCTCCGGCTGTCCCTGAAACTTCTTGCGCAGCTCGGGATCCTGCGTAGCGATGCCCACCGGGCAGGTATTCAGGTGGCACTTCCGCATCATGATGCAACCCATCGTCACGAGCGGCGTGGTGGCGAATCCGAATTCCTCCGCGCCAAGAAGAGCAGCAATCGCAACGTCGCGTCCAGTCTGCAGCTTGCCGTCCACCTGCAAGCGCACGCGGCTGCGCAGATCGTTCATCACCAGAACTTGCTGCGTCTCCGACAGCCCCAGCTCCCACGGAATGCCTGCGTGGCGGATCGAGCTGATTGGCGATGCGCCCGTCCCGCCGTCGTAGCCACTAATTAGAATCACGTCGGAGTGAGCCTTGGCCACGCCTGCCGCGACGGTGCCCACTCCCACTTCAGCCACAAGCTTCACGGAAACTCGCGCCTGCGGATTGACGTTCTTCAAATCGAAAATCAGCTGCGCGATATCTTCGATCGAGTAAATATCGTGGTGCGGTGGCGGAGAAATCAGGCCGACGCCGGGAATCGAGTGGCGCACGCGAGCGATCACGTCGTCTACTTTGTGTCCCGGCAACTGGCCGCCTTCGCCGGGTTTTGCGCCTTGTGCAATCTTGATCTGAAGATCGTCGGCGTTGACCAGGTAATTTGTTGTCACGCCAAAGCGCGCTGAGGCCACCTGCTTGATCGCGCTCCGGCGCAGGTCGCCGTTCGAGTCCGGATGGAAACGCGCTTCGTCTTCGCCGCCTTCACCGGTGTTCGATTTCCCGCCGATGCGGTTCATCGCAATGGCCAGCGTCTCGTGCGCTTCCTTGCTGATCGAGCCGAAGGACATCGCTCCGGTGGCGAAGCGCTTCACGATGTCCGACGCGGGCTCGACTTCTTCAAGGGGGATGGCTGGGCCGGCCGCCTTGAAATCGAACATGCCGCGAAGCATTTGCAAGTCGCGATTCTGCTGGTTCACGATGTCGGCGAACTCGCGGAAGGTCTCGAATTTCGATTGCCGCACCGCGTGCTGCAGCTTGGCGACCGTTGATGGATTGAGCTGGTGGCGCTCGCCCCGGACGCGGAATTGGTATTCGCCACCGACGCGCAGCTCAGTCTCGGACAGGTGCGGCGGCTGCATCGCGAATTCATGCCTCATCAGGGCTTCGCGCGCCAGCACTTCAATTCCGATGCCCTCGATGCGCGAGGAAGTTCCCGTGAAATACTTTTCGACCAGCGGCTTGTTGAGGCCAATCGTCTCGAAGATTTGCGCGCCCTGATAACTCTGGAGCGTCGAGATTCCCATCTTGGAGAACGTTTTCAGAAGCCCCTTGTCGATGGACTTCATATAGCTTTTGAAAACCTTGTCCCACGTAGATTCCGCGGGGAAGGCGCCGGAGCGGAACAGATCTTCGAGCGTTTCAATTGCGAGATACGGATTCACCGCGCTCGCGCCGTAGCCTAGTAGCAGCGCGAAGTGCATTACCTCGCGCGGCTCCCCCGATTCCACGATGATGGCCACCTGGTTACGCGTCTCTTCGCGGATCAAGTGGTTGTGAACCGAGGATAGCGCCAGCAGGCTCGGGATCGGCGCGTATTCGTGGTCCACGCCGCGGTCGGTCAAAATGAGCAAGGTGTAGCCGGACTTGATTGCAAGCGAGGCGCGACGGCAAAGCGTTTCAATCGCTTCCTCGAGCTGATGCTCGCCGCCGCCCACGCGGAATAACATGGGCAGGCTGGTCGCAAGGAAATTGCCCCAGCTCACACGGCGCAGCTTTTCGAGCCGCCAGTTGGAGATGACCGGATGGCGCAGCTTCAGCGTGTGGCAATTCTTCGGCGTCTCGTCGAGAATGTTCCCTTCGCTGCCAATGTAGGAATTGAGCGACATCACCAGGCCTTCGCGAATCGAATCGATCGCGGGGTTGGTGACCTGCGCGAAAGTCTGCTTGAAATAGTTGAAAAGCAGCTGCGGCTTGTCGGACAGGCACGCGAGCGGCGTGTCGATGCCCATCGAGCCTACGGGCTCTTCGCCGACGAGCGCGGAAGGCAGCAGAATCGTCTTCAGATCTTCATCGGTGTAGCCAAACGCGCGCTGCCGCATGAGGATGGTATTGTGGTCCGTCGGCATGACGTGCGGCGGAGTCGGCAAATGATCCAGCGTGATTTGATTTTCCTTGAGCCAGAGCGCGTACGGCTGCCGCGCCGCCAGGTGCTTTTTGACTTCCTCGTCCTCGATCAGCCGCTTCTGCTCCGTATCGACAAGGAAAATGCGGCCCGGCGCGAGCCTGCCCTTCATGCGGACATCTTCAGGCTTCACCGGAAGCACGCCCGCTTCGGAAGCCAACAGGGCCAAACCGTCATTCGTCACAAGGAAGCGGCCCGGGCGCAGTCCATTTCGGTCGAGCTTCGCGCCGATCACGCGCCCATCGGTGAAAGCCACCGCCGCCGGCCCGTCCCACGGCTCCATCAGGGAGGCGTGATATTCGTAGAACGCCTTGATGTCCTCCGGCATAGTCGCGTCGTGATCCCAAGCCTCGGGAATCAGCATGGACATCACGTGCGGAATCGTCCGGCCGGAAAGCGTCAGCAGCTCGACGGCGTTGTCGAGCATGGCCGAGTCGCTGCCGCCCGGCGTGATGATCGGCATCAGCTTCTTCATGTCCGCGCCAAAGAGTGGGGAGGCCAGCACGGATTGCCGCGCGTACATCCAATTCATGTTTCCGCGCAGCGTGTTGATTTCGCCGTTGTGGCAGATGTAGCGATACGGATGCGCAAGCTTCCAGCTTGGAAACGTGTTCGTGGAAAAGCGCTGGTGCACCAGGCAAATTGCGCTGGCGAGTTCCGGATCGAGCAGCTCGCTGTAGAAATTGGTGATCTGCGGCGCGAGGAGCAAACCCTTGTACACAATCGTGCGCGACGAAAGCGACGGAATGTAGAAGAACTCTTTTTCCTTCAAGTCCGTCGCCGCCACAGCCGCTTCCACGCGCTTGCGCACGACGTACAGCTTGCGCTCCAGCGCGTCCTGGTCCATACCCGGCGCGTTGCGGATGAAAATCTGCTCGATATAAGGCTGCGATGCGCGCGCCAGCCGCCCGATCGAATTTCCGTTAATCGGCGTGTCACGCCAGCCGAGGACCGTCAGGCCTTCCTCGCGCGCCACCTTCTCAATAATCCCTTCGCAGATGAGACGGTCCTGCAGATCGACCGGAAGGAAAACCATACCGACGCCATATTCGCCAGGCGAAGGCAAAGTGAAACCCAGGTTCGAGGATTCGCGCTCAAAAAACGCGTGAGGAATCTGGATCAAGATTCCCGCGCCATCGCCGGTTTGCGGATCGCACCCGCAAGCGCCGCGATGCGTGAGATTGATCAGAATCTGTATGCCCTTCAGGACGATATCGTGCGATTTCCGGCCCTCGATGCTCGCGACAAATCCAATGCCGCAAGCGTCGTGCTCGTGCTCTGGGCGGTACAACCCCTGAGCGGGAGGCAAGCCTCGAAATGGATAAAGTTCGCTCATACGCAACAGTTACAGGGGTCAGGGGGTCCAAAGCGGCCCTTCGTACACTTCAACGCCAACCCCAGACCAGCTTTCTGGAATGCTTATATTATCACTGGCCCGGCCCGCTCCCACGCGCATTAACCATCTGGATTTGTGATCCAATCTATTATGATTTTGGATTCCAGCTTAGAGGCCGTGCGGGTTCTGCTATAATGCCGCGACAAAATTAGGCGGTTTCGAGTTCTGCCGCTGGCAGGCCGAGAGCCGCACCCGAATTTAGGCGGCCGGCAAGTGCAGCCCGCACCCGACTATGGATTTCGACCAACTTGCAACCTTCATTGAAATTGCAAAGCTCGGCAGCTTCTCCCGCGCCGGCCAAAAATTATTCCGCTCGCAGCCGGCGGTTAGCGCGCAGGTCCGCCAACTGGAACAGGAATACGGCGAGAAGCTCTTCGATCGCGGACGCAAGTCCGTGCGACTGACCTCAGCGGGGGAAACGCTGTACGAATATGCCGTGCGCATGGTGAATTTGCGCGCCGAATCGCAGCGTGCCGTCGCGGACAAGGCCACTACGCCTCGCGGCGTCCTGGCACTGGGCGCCAACGAGGCGACCTGCCTTTACGTCCTGCCGGATATTTTCGCGGAGTATCACCGCCTCTACCCTTCTGTGCAAATCAGCATCTACCGCAACTTCAGCCACAAGGTGCTGCAGAAAGTCGAGGACGGCACGATTGACGTCGGCATTGTAACGCTTCCCGCGAAGTCGCCGAGCCTGAAGTTTCACCCAATCTATCGCGACCGCGTCATGTTGATGGTGAATCCACGCAATCCTTTGGCAAAGGTCAAGACCGTCCGCATGAGGGACATTGCCGACCAGCCGCTAATCTTCCCGCGCACGGGCTACACGCGCCAACTGCTCGACAAACACTTCCGGCCCTTTCGGACGCAACTGCAAATCACGATGGAGTTGACCAGCGTGGGGATGATCAAGTGCTTCGTTGCGGCGGGCCTTGGCGTTTCGTTGATCAGCGCCAGCTTCGCCCGAAACGAAGTTCGGGCCGGCGAAGTGAAGCTCATTCCCATCGCCGACGTCGAGCTGTGGCGCGAACTGGGAATTGTGTATCGCCGCGACCGCACGCTGCCTCGTTCGGCTTCCACGTTCATCACCTTGGTGCGCCAGCGCGCCTCAGAAAATCCCGACCTGGAAATCGTAGCCGAACGCTAGGCGACGATTGCAGCCAATTTCATTCATGTCAGCGGCAGTTTTAATTCCTTTTGAGACGCCGCCGTGGCCTCGTTCTTTCTCTGCGCTCTGCGTCAGAATTATCCGGGGCGATAGACTGGATTGGAATGCGTCGCAAGAAGATTGCGACTAGGCCGAGCGGTCGCGCAGGAGGCGAAGCATGTCCGGATCGGAATTTTTCGTGGCCGGGCCATCCGCTTCTACAGGCTCAGGGATGTCTCCCTCACCGGTAGCCAGAAACAGATTGGCTTCGAGGCCGTGCTGCTTGTCGTAAAGCTCGCGATAACGCCCGCCGGCGGCGTACAGCGAGGCATGCGTGCCGCGCTCGACGATTTTTCCTGCTTCGACGACCAAAATCTGGTCGGCGCGCCGGATCGTCGAGAGGCGATGCGCGATGACAAAGGTCGTGCGGCCGCGCATCAATTGCGCGAGACCTTCCTGAATGAGCATTTCCGATTCGGAATCGAGGCTCGACGTCGCTTCGTCCAGGATCAGGATGCGAGGATCGGCCAGGATCGCGCGCGCGATGGAAACGCGCTGCCGCTGGCCGCCGGAGAGTTTCACGCCGCGCTCGCCGATGATCGTGTCGTACTTCTCCGGAAAACGTTCCGCGAATTCGTCGACGCGCGCGATGCGGCAGGCGGCCAGAATTTCTTCCTCGCTCGCATAAGGCCGCGAGAACGCCACATTCTCACGAATCGTGCCGTCAAACAGGAAAGATTCCTGCAATACAACTCCCAGCCGTGTGCGGTAGGAGTCGAGCCGCACCGTGGAGAGATCCACGCCATCCACCAGCACACGACCCGAAACCGGCACGTGAAATGCAGCCACCAGTCCAATCATCGTGGACTTCCCTGAGCCCGACGAGCCTACCAGCGCCGTGACGGTCCCCGGCTGCGCGCAGAAGCTCACATCTTGCAGCACCGGTTTTCCAGGGTCGTAGGCAAAGCTCACATTCTCGAAAGCAAGTTGACCCGCGATATCCGGCAGAGTCACCGTTCGGCGCGGGTCTTCGTCCTCGGGCCGCTCGCTCATCACCTCCCGCGTGCGCTCCAGGCCGGCGACCGCTTCCGTCAGTTGGGTGCCGATGCCCACGATTTGAAACACCGGCGCAATCATGAAAGCGAGAAACGCCGTGTAACTCATGAACGAGCCGACCGTGATTTTTCCTTGCAGGACCTGGTGCGCTCCTACCAGCATCACCAGCGCCCCAACGACGCCGCCGAGCGCCGTAGTGGAAAAACTCATCATAGACATCGTAGTCAGCGACCGAATCACGTTGTCGAGAAGGCGTTGCACGCCTTTCGTGAACACATCGTGCTCTCGCTCCTCGGCATGGTAGCCCTTGACCACGCGTACTCCGGAGAGTGATTCCGTCAATCGCCCGCTGACCTCAGCATTGATTCTCGCGCGCTCGCGAAAGATCGGCCGCAGAACGCCAAATGCTTTGCGCAGTCCAAACATGCTCACGAGCAAAAGTGCGAACGCGAGCCCGGTCATTATGGGGCTGATCCGCAGCAGCATGACCAAAGCGATCACCGCCGTTAGCAAGCCACCCAAAAAATCCACCAGACCCGTGCCGATCAGGTTCCTTACGCCTTCGACGTCGCTCATGATGCGCGACACGAGCGCACCCGTCTTGTTTGCGTCGTAGTACGCGACCGGCAGCCGCCCGACGTGCGCTTGCACTTTCCTTCGCAGCTCTGTGATCATCCGCTGCGCCGATTTTGAAAGGGTTTGCGTCAGCGTGTAGGAAGTTACGCCTTGCAGCAGCGTCGCCAAGAGCACGGCGCCAACGAGCGGAATCAAAAGCCGGGTCTGGTGATGAATCATGACGTTGTCGACTAGAAATTTCGTCGAGTACGGCAACACAAGCCCGGAAACGCGGTTGATCGCCATGAGGACCATGCCGATCGCCAGCAAACGGCGGCGGGGCTTCATCAGCGCCCAAATTTCCGGCCATTGATCAAGCAGCCGCGGCGCCTTGGCTTTCGCAGGCTCCGCAGCGTCCCGCCCAGGTTTCACGTGATGACCACGTTCCGCACGCGCGGCCATGCCGCGCTGCGTCCGCATTCCTCCGAATCCGCCCATCATGCCCATTGGTCAGCCGTCATGAAAGATTCACACTCGCCCGCCCGCAACCATTCCATCAGATGAGTTTACAAGACTATCCTGATCAGATGCTTACCGGATAACACAGGTCGCAACGCCCCGTGTCACGATCAGTAATACCACTCTGCTTGACAAACCGAGTGGCCGTTTGTTCTTATCCGTAGTCGCTTCGCCTGAAAGAAAGAGCTCGAGATTGTTGAGCGCCCGCTGAAATTCGCTCGCAGGATTCAAGATGTCGAAGCTTCGCCTATCGCTGGCCTGCTGGAACTATGACCGCACCCGCGCCCTCCTCGAGGATCGCATCCCCGTCGACGGCATTGACTTGAACTACATCAACATTCCGGTCGAGGAAACGTTCTTTCGGATGATCCGCCACCGGGAATTTGACGTCTCGGAAATGTCATTGTCTTCCTACACGCTTTCATTGTTCCGGGACTCGAAACCGTTTGTCGCGATTCCGGTCTTCCCTTCGCGCTTTTTCCGTCACTCTTGCATCTTCGTCAATCGAAACAGCGGCATCCGCGAACCAAAGGACCTCATCGGAAAGCGTGTCGGAAATCCGGAATACCAACTCACGGCGTGCGTGTGGATTCGCGGCATTTTGAGCGACGAATACAAAGTTCCAGTGCCCAGCGTCGCGTACCTGCGCGGCGGCGAAGAAACGCCAGGACGCACCGAGAAGCAAACCGTCACTCTGCCGCCCGAGATTCGCCTTGAAAACATCCCGCAGGACAAGACACTCTCGCGCATGCTTCATGACGGCGAAATCGACGCCATCTATTCTCCACGCAGCCCTTCCAGCCTCGGACAAGGAAAGGGAAACGTCCGCCGCTTGTTCGAGGATTACGAAGCAGTGGAACGAGAGTATTACAAGCGCACAAAGATTTTTCCCATCATGCACACAGTCGTGATCCGCCGCGAACTCTACGAAAAGCATCCCTGGGTCGCGCAATCTCTATACAAAGCATTTCTTCAAGCAAAGCAGGAGGCGTACGAGGACCTTTTCGAGACCGCGGCCCTGAAATTCATGCTGCCCTGGCTCATCAGAAACGCGGAAGACACACGCGAGTTGATGGGAGAAGATTTCTGGTCCTATGGCCTTGAGCCCAACGCGCACGGACTTGCTACGTTTCTTCGCTACTCCCACGAGCAGGGACTTGCGAAGCGCCTGCTCACTCCGCAGGAGCTGTTCGTTCCGGAAGCGCTCGAAGCATATAAGATTTGATTTATTTCCCGAGTGATCGCACCAACGGATTTCAATTTCACTAATTCGCTCTACCCAAGTTGAACCCTCAATGCCACGTGAATCGGCCCGAAGGAGGCCGTCTGAATGGCCGATAGCGGTCAGCAAAATACCCTTCGTTGGTGGGCGCTCGAGCGCGGCGACGTGGACGCCACCGTCGCACAGGTCGGATTCAACGTCGCCCAGATGATCATCCCCGTATTTCTGCTCGCGCCCGTGGGCATCGGCATGGAATTCAGCTTGCGCCACCTGCTGCCCGGATTTGCTCTGGGGTTCGTCGCGGGCTCGTTTGGCTTGACCGCCCTTGCCGTGGGCCTCGCAAGACGCGAGGGTCGCACCAACGTCACAGCTCATGTTTACATCAACAATGTCCCGGGAATCATCGCCTATACGTTATCGATCATGCTTCCCGTGTATCTGCAATCGCACGATCCGGAACTCGCCTGGAGGATCGGTGCCGCCGCCGTAGTGTGGACTGGAGTCATCAAGCTCGTTGCGGCCCCATTCGCAGGCGCGATTCGCGCATTCATTCCGCGGCCTGCCATGATGACGGTCTTCGGCGCGGCGATGTACACGTATCTCGCTCTCGTGCTTCTCCAGCGCATTTTCGATCAGCCGCTCGTAGGAATCGTCGCCCTCACGGTCGTCGCGGTCGCGGTCCTCGCCAATGTGCCCATCACCAAGTGGAGGATTCCGCCGTTTCTCGTCGCCTGGCTCGTTCCCCTGGCTATCGGACTAGCGGTCCACTACATCCACCCGGTCTGGCAAGGAATCTCACTACAACTTCCCTTCGTGCGGACTCCGGCATTTTTGCGGGCCATGGGACTCGCGATCCCCTATCTTTCCGTCATCGCCCCGATGGCCATTTACCAAACGCTGCAGGACATCGCGTCGGTAGAGGGCGCCAATTCAGCGGGAGACAATTACGATGCGCGCCTGGTGGTTGCCTGCGATGGGCTTGGAACTTTTCTCTGCGGTGCAGGAGGGAGCATTATTACGCCCGTTGTCGCCGCGCTGCATCCGCCCTACAAGATGATGGGCGCCCGCATTGGGTTCTGCTTTTGGACCGCAGTGATTTTTCTGGTGATCTTCATGAGCGGGCTTTCGCTCTTTATGGCACAGCTTTTCCCTTGGGCGATCCTCGCCGCCATGATCGCGTACGTCACAATCGGAGTCGGCAGGGCAACGTTTCACCGCGTCGAGCAGAAATATTTGAACGGGGTGCTGCTGGGCCTTGTTCTCCCGACGGGCGCCGTAGTTGGCTCCGCAGTCAGCTCCGCCTTGCCGGCGCTCAAGCTATCGATTGCGAATCCTGAGGTTCAAGCTGCGCTCAATCGGTCCATCTACTGGTCGTCGATCCAGGGACTTGGGAATGGTTTCCTGTTTCTAGTGCTGGTAGTGTCCGCGCTGATCACTGAAATGATCGACCGCAACTTCGGACGCGCCGCGCTCTGGTGCCTGATCGCAGCAGCATTTTCCTGGTTCGGACTGATGCACTCCCCGATCCTGAAGTGGGGCGCTCAGCCGATGTACGCTGCAGGGTGGCTCGCTGCGGCTATCATCGTGTTTTCAGCCCGCTGGTGGCGCGGCGACGTTCCAGCGCCTGGCTGACATGGCCGGGAATCAGTCGCTCGCGTGCTGCGTCGAGCCAGCCAAATAGAAATAACCCACCTTGTTGTTGGCAGGCGTGCCAAACCACATCCGGCCCTGCGCATCAAGATAGAATTCCCGCATCGTGTTCTCCGCTTGCGGGAACGGATATTCGGTCACGTGCCCAGTCTGTGGATCGAGGTTCCCAATCACGTCGAGATGTTCGGACGAGTACCACAGTGTGTGGTTCTTTGCGATCGCCAGTGCGTACGGAGTCGTCTCAGGTCCCGGCAGCGGAAATTCCTTGAACGATTCCGTCTTGGGATCGAACTGCGCCAGCTTGCCCGCTTGAAATTCAGCGAACCAAATGGTCCCGTCAGTGTCGATCTGGATACGGCGAGGACGCGCGTCCGGCGTGGGCGGCTGCCACTTTGTTACCTGTAACGTCTTGGCGTCCACTTTGCCGATCTTCCCGTTCGGGACATATTCCGCGAACCAGCAATTTCCATCCTTATCGAGCGTAAGGCCATACGCCGACGGGATTTCTTTGATCTGCGTGAACTTCTGCGTCTTGGGATCGAAGACGGTCAGCGGCCCTCCCGTCGCCCACACTCGCCCTTGCGCATCAATTCGAAGCGTGTGTTTCGAACCGCCGGCAACGGTTCCTTCCTTCCCCGGAATATAAGCGTCCTGATACTCGGTAATTTTCTGCGTGGCGGGGTCCCAATGCCCAAGCTTGTTCGAACCCTGCTCTGTCAGCCAGATGCCGCCGTCAGGCGCCGGAACGGCCGAGTGAATTGCGGCCGTGCCCATATTCGGTACCGGGTATTCCTGGACCTCTGCGGTTTTCGGATCGAGCCTGCCGATCTTATTGGCCCGGCCGTAATACGGCATCCAGTAATTTCCATCTTTGTCCGGGAACGCGCTCCAGGGCATGCGCCCTGGTCCGGGCAGCTCGTATTCGACGTACACGATTTTCATCGCCTCGTCGCCGAACGAGCGCACCAAATCTTTGTACTTCGGCATCTCGGATGGCGACTTCGGCAGCACGGACTCTTCGCCAAAAAGCGAATTGAGATACGAAGTCACATCGGCCGCATTCTGTTCGTTGAACGGGGTGCCGACACCACCGAGGAAAAAGTGCATCGATTCCGTCATGTAGGCGACGCGGTCCCGCCAGCCGTCTTCATCGCGCCGCGCGGAAGCCATGCGCGACTGGAATCCGTGGCACGCGAAGCACCGGCTCACCAGCAGATCTTTTCCTTTAGCTTCAGGAAACAATTCCTCGCCTTGGTATTGAGATAAATCATTCCAGCGCACCATTCCCTTCTGCAGAGCGAAGTCGTAAGAAGCGTTCTGATCTGCGGCCAGACTGACGTCCGTGCGCGGATCGGTGCGGTACCCGACAGCTCTGATTTGCAATTGATATTTTCCCGCCGGGAGATTCTCGATGCGGTAGCGGCCGTCCCTGTCCGTCAGCACGCTGACCAAAACTCTCGTGCTCGTGTTTTGCGCTTGAACAAAGGCGCCTCGGAATGGCGCACCGTCAGGGCCTTTCACGTTGCCATTGACGGTCGCTGCCTGCGCGGCCGGAGTTAGAAGGGTCAGTGCGACGAGAAGGCCGAGGCATTTGGAAGCTGCTTTCATGGCTCCCCCTTTTTCCTGAAGACAGGCAGATGCCCGCAGAAGACCAGAGTTTAACCCAAGCCTCAAAGAGCTGGGCAGGAAAACCGACTGCGACCACGAATGGGCTGGATTCTATCGCAATTCTAATCCAGCAGGATAGGCATGCAAAGCACAGGTTCAACGTGGAAGTCGAGGCGGTTGATTTCCTGCAGCGCGCAGCCCAGCATGGCGCTGCGGCAGGCTTCAAGCGTCATGATGAAGGGCAAGGCCGCGCGTGGATAGTCCGGCTTCTGCAATACCGCGTCGATGCCAATCCCGTACCGCGCTAAGACGGTCGCAACCGCCGCGATGATTCCCGCACGATCTTTAACCACAAAGCGCAAGTAGTACGGCGCCGTGAATTCGCCGCTCACGTCCTTCGGCGTTTCCACTTCGTGAAAATCGGGCGACGGAGCCGCGCCGCTGCGCGCAATCGCGTAGAGGTCCGACACGACAGCGACGGCTGTAGGATCTCCGCCTGCTCCAAAACCGGAAAAGACCATTTGTCCCGAATACTGCCCGGTGGCCATCACAAGGTTCTTGCTCCCCTCGACGTGCGCCACAAGTGAAGACGCGGGAACAAGGGCTGGCCGAACAAACGCGCGCACGCTCAATCCGTCTTCCGTCTCTTTTTTCGCCAGAGAGATTTGGCGGATAGCGCAGCCAAGCTCCCGCGCGTAGGCAAAATCCACGGCCTGTACGGCAGATATGGGCCAACAAGGAATCTGTTCGCTTTGCACGCGGACGCGCAGCCCAGCCTGCGCCAGAATGACGAGCTTCGCGCGCGCGTCGTAACCTTCAACATCGCTGGTCGGGTCCGCTTCGGCGAAGCCCAGCTCCTGGGCCTCTCGCAGTGCTGAATCAAAGCTCGCACCGGTCGCTTCCATCTTCGTCAGGATGAAGTTGCAGGTGCCGTTCAGCACACCCGCAATTTTAAGCAAGCGATCTCCGGCCAGGCCCTCTTGAATCCCCACGATCGCCGGAATTCCTCCCGCGACCGATGCTCCATATTCGAGGCGTCTGCCCGCCTCGCGTGCAAGGTCAACGAGTTCCGGGACGCTCTCGGCGATCAGAAGCTTGTTCGCCGTGACCACAGATTTCCCGCCTCGAAGAGCCTTGCGGACCCAATCGCCCGCTGGCTTCACTCCGCCGACGAGCTCCACAAAAATGTCGATGTCCGACGACAAAACTTCGCCGACGTTTTCGGTCCAGCGGACGCTCGCAGGCACCCAGTCCACTTTTTTCCTGGCCACATCGCGATTGAAGATATGAGTAAGCTCAAAAGTGTCGCTCGCTTCTTGGCACAATATTTTTGCGACGGACCGGCCCACAGTTCCAAATCCGGCAATCGCAACCTTCAGCTTCCTCCGGCGAACCAGCGGTTGCTTTGCTGGAGCAGCCCTACCCCTCGCTTTATTTTTCGAACGACTGGGTTTTGCCGCCAACACCGCACCTCACAAGGGTTTGCACGCACGCTGTTGCCAGTCATGCAGGCCAAGGGATTATAAGGTATTTTGGTTTAATAGCACGCGGGGCTGGGCCCGCCGAAGGGCAGATGTGACCCCTCAAGACTGCTAGAATCAAATTAGCGATGGCGCAGATTGATCAGCGATTACCCGAAAACGTTGAAGGCGATTTCTACGTCGACGCCAGTTGTATCGACTGCGACGCCTGCCGCCAGATTGCCCCCGCGAGTTTCCACGATCATGGAGGCAAGTCGAGCGTCTACCATCAGCCACAAAATCCTGGCGAAGTGCACCGCGCGCTCATGGCCTTGGTCGCATGTCCAACCGCGTCGATTGGGACTGTGTCTCGCCGCAGCGCCCGGTCCGGCGTTGAAGCGTTTCCCTCGCACGTCGTCGACGACGTCTATTTTTGCGGTTTCACGGCCGAATCGAGCTTCGGGGCCTGGGCGTACTTGATCGTGCGGCCAGAGGAGCGCGGCGGAAACGTGTTGGTCGATTCGCCTCGCTTCAACAATCCGTTGGTAAAGCGCATCGAGCAAATGGGCGGCGTTCGCCTCATGTTCCTCTCCCATCGCGATGACATCGCCGATCACGCGAAGTTCGCCGCGCATTTCAACTGCCCGCGTATCATGCATGAAGCGGAGAGCGCCACCGCTCGAGGCATCGAGCGCGTGATCAAGGGAACCGATCCAGCGCGCATCGATGACGAACTCCAAATCATTCCCACCCCTGGGCACACGCGTGGCCACCAGGTTTTGCTCTATGGTGACAAGGTGCTGTTCACCGGCGATCATCTCGCATGGTCACCAGAACGCAATACCTTGACAGCTTTCCGCGATGTTTGCTGGTACTCCTGGACGGATCAAACTCGCTCGATGGAAAAGCTGCTGGGCTATCGGTTCGAATGGGTTTTGCCGGGACACGGCCGGATCGGCCACGGCTCAGCAGAGGAGATGCACTCACATTTGGAACGCTGCGTAGCGCAAATGAAGCGGGAGTAGCCTGCGCGGCCAAGAGGTAGCACAGACTTTAGTCTGTGGATTTCCATGGCATCCTGGCTCGCATGCTCCATCTGTGGATTTCCACCGGATATTGGCCAGCACCGCCGCGACTGTTCGAAACCGAACCCCACAGACTAAAGTCTGTGCTACTAAAACCGCTACACGCGTTCGAGCAACATTGCAATTCCCTGCCCGACCCCAATGCACATCGAAGCCATCGCGTAGCGCCCCTTGATGCGCTGAATTTGTCGCGCCGCCGTCAACACCAGCCGCGCCCCGCTCATTCCCAACGGATGCCCAAGCGCGATAGCCCCACCGTTAGGATTCACTTTTTCGCTGTCATCGCGCAAACCCAACTCTCGCGTCACTGCGAGCGCCTGCGCGGCAAACGCCTCATTCAATTCGAACACTTCGATATCGCTCATCGAAATCTTGTACCGCGAGAACAGCTTTCGAACGGCAAAGACCGGCCCAATGCCCATGTAGTCCGGCTCAACGCCGGCGGTCGCCGCGCCGACGACGCGCGCGATGGGCTTGAGACCGAACCGGGCAGCCACATCCTCTGAAGCGACAAACATGGCGCAAGAGCCGTCATTTATGCCTGAAGCATTCCCAGCCGTCACGGTGCCGTGCTCCCGGAACGGCGTGGGCAACTTGGCAAGCGCTTCCAGAGTAGTATCCGGCCGGGGATGCTCGTCCACGCAGACAGTCTTCGAACTTCCCTTAGGCCCGGGGATGCTCACGGGGACGATTTCCTCCGCGAAGATTCCGGCCTTTTGCGCCGCCGCAGCCTTCATTTGCGAGCGATAGGCAAAGCAATCCTGCGATGCGCGGTCCACCTTGAATTTTTCCGCGACGTTTTCTCCCGTTTCCGGCATGGACGCGTTTCCGTACAGTTCGATCATGCGCGGATTCGGAAAGCGCCAGCCGATGGTCGTATCGTAAATCTCAGCGGTTCGTGAAAAAGCATTCGCGGCTTTCGGCATGACAAACGGCGCGCGGCTCATGCTTTCGACTCCGCCCGCAATCGCCAGCGAAATCTCGCCAACCGCAATGGCGCGCGACGCCATCGCCACCGCCTCCATCCCGGAGCCGCACAGCCGATTCACCGTCGCTCCCGGCACCGTCACCGGAATGCCGGCAAGCAGGAGCGCCATCCGCGCAACATTGCGATTGTCTTCTCCCGCCTGATTTGCGCAGCCGAAGATCACTTCCTCGACCCTGTCCCAATCGCTCTTTTCAAACTGGTCGCGCAGGGCTTTCAACGGGATCGCGGCCAAATCGTCCGTGCGCACCTGTGCGAGCGCGCCGCCGTAACGCCCAATCGGCGTGCGCACGCCCTCACAAATGAATGCCGAAGTCACTGCGACCGCTCCTCTTTCCGCGCCAGACACAAAGTTACTCGAGCATGAGGCACGCAGGCTTACGCGCGCTGGATTACGGACGCAGCAAGCTGCGGTTAGTAATGTAAGGCAGCAAAAGCTGTACAGGCAAGAGGGGTTCGCGATGCGGGAATCATCCTAAAGGCAGGCTACAAGCGCAGCCCGCACCCGTTCATTCCAGCTTTTTCGAAGGGCTCGGAGCTTGTCTGTAATCGGAAAACCGCCAGACCGGTTACTGATTTGTCGGACTTCCTTGAGTTCCCTGCGCTGCTTGAGGCGCTTGAATGCTCACAAGATCGATTTCGAAAATGAGCGTCGAATTGGGTCCGATCACCTGTCCAGCGCCGCGTTCGCCATAGGCCAGGGTCGATGGAATGAAAACCTGCCACTTGGAGCCGACGGGCATAAGCTGCAGCACCTCCCTGAACCCTGGAATCACGCCTTTAACGGGGAAGGGCACGGGCTTGCCGGCTTTCGCCGAACTGTCGAACTCGCTGCCGTCGATAAAAGTTCCTTTGTAGTTGCACATCACCGTGTCATTTTCAGACGGCCTCTTTCCATCGCCGGCTGTCAGGATTTTGTATTGCAATCCATCGGGAAGAACGGTGATGCCGTCTTTCTTGGCGTTCTCCGCCAGAAATGCTTCGCCCTTCTTCTTGTTTTCCGCGGCGGCGGCATCGATCGCCTTCATCTGTTTCTCGCGGATCTGCTGCTGCAGCCCTTTGACAATCTCGTTGAGCTCATCGTCGCTGAGCATGGCCTTGGTGCCCGAAAGCGAATCGGTCAGCCCCTGGACCACCAAAGCAGGGTCTACGTCAAGCCCCTGGGCCTTCAGGCCTTTCCCTGTCTCCATCCCAATCGCATAGCTGACCTTGTCCTTCTGCGTCGTGAGCACCTTGTCAGACCCAGATGCCTGAGCCTGGGTCTGCGCGGGCGCCGTCGCTGCGGGCTTTGCCGCCTTCGCGGGCGCTTTTGCCGGCGCTGATGATGGAGTCTGCGCAGGCTTGGAGCCTGCTGCCGGGGCGTCCTGAGCGCTTGCGACGCCAACCCACAACCCAAGCGCCAATACTGCGATACCAATCCGCTTCATTCGTCCTCCTAGATTTTCGCGACGAGCGTTGGCTTGGCGCTCATCTCCAATCTATTGACGGTAACCGATTCCAAGGGGCTACGGCAAGTTTTTGCCGCCCTGTTGTCGTGACGCGCATCGGCCAATCCGAAACCGCGGCGAATTGCCGCTGGTTCGTGTGCTTTCCTGCCCTGCAGCTTCAGAAAACCATTCAGATGAGATCGAGCGCCATCAGAAGAGCACGGTCAAGCTCCGTCCGTTTCGAACCCGAGAGGGAGCCAACAAAATTCGTGAGCTCGGACTTCCGTATGCTGACGAGGTTGTCGCACATGATCCAACTGGGATGTTTGAGACCCTCGTCGGGCCCAATTGCAACCTGTGTCGATAGATACTCCCCGCTGCTAAAGACAGGAGCACAGATCACGGTCGAAAAGCGCGAATCGATAAGAGCCTGTCGGCTTACAACGACAAATATCCGATATAACTTTGGATCCTGTCCCGGCTTGAAGACACGGTAGAGCTCGCCTCGCCTCACGCACTGTCTCCGAAAGGCAGCTCACTCATCGAGAGCCTGAAAGGAGAGCACATCTTCTGCCTCTGCATTCAACCGCTCCGCAGCCGCATTGATCCGTTCCAAATCACGCGCATGCGCTTTTCTGCGGGCCCGTTCCCGCAAGTAGTTTCGGAGCACACGCTCAATGAACGCCGACCGCGACAACTTCGACCCGGCCAAATGGTCGATCTTGGCCAGCAGGTCCGATGATAGTGTGATAGAAGTCTTCTCCTTCATACTACTGATATACTACCACAATTGACACCGATTGGCGTCGCTCGCCCGATGGGTAAGGTACAGGCGGCAGCCCCTCGTGGATTTCCGCCTTTTGTGGCACAGTAGAACTCTCTGATGGCCGATAACGGGAACTCCTCCGCCGCGGGGCGCGTAGCCTTCACGTATCCTGACTTTTCCCTTTACCAGCTGGCGCGATTCTTGATCGTGGCCGGGGTCGAAATGCAGTCGGTGGCGGTCGGCTGGCAGATCTACGAAATTACGAAGAGGCCCCTCGACCTGGGACTTGTCGGTCTGGCCCAATTCTCGCCCGGAATTCTCCTTTTCCTCGTTTCGGGGCACGCGGCCGACACAATCAACCGGCGGAAACTCCTGACGGTTTGCTACGCGGGATTCGCTGTTTGCTCGGCACTTTTGCTGTTCTCGGCCCTAAGCGGAATGCGGTCGGTCCTGCCCATCTATGGCGTCGTCGTTCTGCTGGGCGTCGTTCGCGCTTTCAATAATCCCGCAGCCCGCGCGCTCCTGCCGCAGATCGTGCTCGATGAGCACCTCCAGAACGCTATCGCCTGGAACAGTACGGTGAACCAGGGCGCGATCATCATGGGCCCCTCTCTAGGCGGCCTGATCTACGCGCTCGCTCGCGGGCCCGCCGCTGTGTACACCAGCTCGATGTTGGCTGCGTCGGCTGCGGCGTTCATCATGTCGCAAGTAAAACTTCGCGCTAAGGCGCGGTCACGAGAGCCGCTTAGCTTGAAACACGTCCTCGCGGGTCTTCGCTATATCCGGTCAAGGAGAGTGGTCCTCGGCTCCATTTCGCTTGACCTCTTCGCCGTGCTGCTAGGAGGCGCGGTAGCGCTGTTGCCCGTATACGCTCGAGAAATCCTCCGGACCGGCCCCTGGGGCCTAGGGCTGCTGCGCACGTGCCCTGCGATCGGCGCGGGCAGCATGGCGATCCTCCTGGCGCACCGCCCCTTTCGTCGGCGCGCCGGAGCAACCATGTTGTGTTGCATCGCAGGGTTCGGCGTGTTCACGATCATCTTCGGCCTTTCGCGAAGCCTGATCGTGTCGATGGCAGCGCTCATCCTTGTCGGGTCGATGGACATGGTCAGCGTTGTCGTGCGCTCGACGCTGGTGCAGCTTGCCACCCCTGACGACATGCGCGGCCGCGTGAGCGCCGTAGAAATGATTTTCATCGGCGCTTCGAACGAAATCGGCCAGTTCGAATCAGGAATCACAGCAGAATGGTTTGGAACCGTACCCGCGGTTGTTCTTGGAGGAGTGGGAACGCTGCTCGTCACAGCGCTATGGGCCTGGGGCTTTCCTGAGTTGCGCCGCGTCCAAGGAATCGAATCCGTTAAGGTGAAGGTTTAGGTAGCACAGCCACTCTAGGCTGTGCGGGTTTTGCGATGATGGCTCGGTTTAGAACGGTATGAACACCTCACAAAACCGCGCAGCTGAGAGTGGCTGCGCTAGGTAACCCCTTCGCAACGAGTTGCCGCTGACACGTCGCCCAGTTTTGGACGGCTCTTAGCTACGCTCCTTGACGCTTCGCTAGTTCCTCAGTGAGCGCCGGGACGATTTCGAACAAATCTCCGACGATGCCGTAATCGGCGACCTCGAAGATCGGCGCATTTTGATCTTTGTTGATGGCGACGATCGTGCGCGAGCCTTTCATTCCCACCACGTGCTGGATGGCGCCGCTAATTCCAAGAGCAAGATACAGTTTGGGCGCGACGGTCTGGCCCGAACTGCCGATTTGACGGTCCATGGGCAGCCAGCCTTCGTCGCAGATGGGGCGCGATGCGGCGATCTCTCCGCCGAGCACCTTAGCCAGCTTTTCGGCGAGCGGAATGTTTTCGGGCGCCTTGATGCCCCGCCCCACGGCTACCAGAATCTGAGCTTGCGTGAGGTCCACAGCTTGCTTCGCTTCGCGGAATAGCTCGAGCGGTTTCGTTCGAATTTGTTCTGGCTTCAGGTTCACCGCGACTGGCGTGACAGGCGCTTTCGCCGAGCCCTGCACGACCAAATCGGCCCGAAACGCGCCCGCCTGAAATGTTGCAAACCACGGCGCCGCGCCTTCGAACACAACATCCGCCACGGTTTTCCCCTGAAACATCTGGCGCACAAAAACGAGTTTTCCGCCTTCATTGCGATAGCCGACGCAATCACCGATCATGCCCTTGCCAAGCGACGCCGCGAGTTTGGGAGCAAAATCGCGCACCTGGTAGGTGTGTGGCAACAGCACCAGGTCGGGCTTGGCTTGTGCGATAGCCTGTTGCAACGCGATCGTGTAGCCGTCGGGCGTGTAGGCGCCGAGCAAGTCGTGTGCAACGAGCAGCACTTCATCGAGCTTGCTGGCTGTGAGCTCGGCGGCAAGCGGCGCGACACCTTTCCCAACGACCGCGGCGGCCAAGCGGCTTTTCGTTTCCGCAACGATTTGCTGAGCCGCGGCCAGCGTTTCGAAGCTAGTCTTGTTCCATTGCCCCTCACGCTGTTCAGTAATCAGGAGAATATTCATGTTAGGTTGATTCGGATTTTTATAGCGCCTGCCTTTCGGCGGGCATCCGTTTAATGCGAGCATGCCAACCTAAAGGTTGGCGCTACGCACCCCACACAGATCGAAGAAGCATTTAGGTCATAGCTGTTACAGCACCCGCGCGTCGTGCTTCAATTTTTCGACCAGCTTTGCTGCGGCTTCTTTCGGCGTGCCGGTCAGAAACTCAGTCTTCTTCGTTTTTGACGGCACGTAGATTCGCTCGATGCGTTGCGTCGGTTCGTGCGCGACACCCAACGATTCGCGAGTGATCGTCGCGATCTCTTTTTTCTTTGCCGCCATGATGCCTTTGAGGGTTGCGTAGCGCACTTTGTTGATTCCGGACTGGATCGTCAGCACGGCTGGGGCTGGCAGCTCGACCCACTGAAACCATCCGGCCTCGAGCTCGCGCTTCACGCGCACGTGGCCATTCTGCGCCTCAATCTGCATGATGATTGTGGCGTGCGGCAGGCCCAGGCGCTCCGCGAGGAGTACGCCCGTCTGGCCAAACCCCTGATCCTCGCTTTGCAGGCCGGTAAGCACTAGATTGGGTTTTTCACGCTCGATAGCCGCCGCGAGCGATTTTGCCGCGCCGAGCGGGTCGAGCGTGTGCGCTTTGTCGTCGGCGACGTGGATGCCGCGGTCCGCGCCCTTGGCCAGCGCTTCTTTAATCGTCTGCTTCACGCGTTCGGGACCCATCGACAATGCGATCACTTCCCCGGTGTGCTTCTCCTTCAGGCGCAAGGCTTCCTCGAGCGCATAGCTGTCCGGCTCGTTCATCTCAAATCCAATGTCGGTTTCTCGGATCCAGCTTTCGCCGGTGATAGCGAGGGGAGCGTCTTTGGCAGGCACCTGCTTGATACAGACGACAATCTTCATTCATACCTCTCGTTCACGAAAATTCGCTGAACGAATCAACACTAAGGGCGCGCTCCACCTAGGGCACTGTCATTCCGAGCGAAGCGAGGAATCCCTCTTTCGCTGAACCGAGCCCGAGAGGGATTCCTCGCTTCGCTCGGAATGACAGCCAAAAAACATGTCTCCAACAAGCAGCTTCTCAATGCGAATCCCAGCGCTTAAAGAGCAAGGCGGCGTTGGTCCCGCCAAAACCGAATGAATTGGACAGCGCGTACTCGACGGCGGCCTTGCGGGCCTCGTTGGGCACGTAGTCGAGATCGCATTCCGGGTCCGGCGTTTCCTGGTTGATCGTGGGCGGCAGAATTTGATCGCGCAGCGCGAGCACGCAAATGCCCGCCTCTAGCCCGCCTGCGCCGCCGAGCAGGTGTCCGGTCATCGACTTGGTCGAGCTGACGGCGACCTTTTTCACATGCTCTCCGAAGACGCGCTTCATGGCCCGGGTCTCTACGGCATCGCCCATCGGTGTCGAAGTCCCGTGGGCATTGACGTACCCGATTTGCTGCGGCTCGAGACGCGCGTCGCGAATCGCCGCGCGCATGACGCGATACGCGCCGTCGCCGTTTTCCTGGGGCGCGGTAATGTGGTGAGCGTCGCCCGACATTCCGTATCCCACGATTTCGCCCAAAATGGGCGCCCCGCGGCGCTCGGCATTTTCCAGCGACTCGAGGATCAGAATACCGGCGCCCTCGCCGATGACGAAGCCGTCGCGGTCCGCATCAAACGGCCGGCTCGAGCGCTCCGGCGCATCATTGCGTGTGGAGAGCGCCTTCATCGCCGCGAATCCGCCCACGCCCATCGGCGTGATCGCTGCCTCGGAGCCGCCGCAGATCATCACCTCCGCGTCGCCGTGCTGGATCATGCGGAAGGAATCTCCAACAGCGTGGGCGGAAGCAGAACACGCGGTCGCCGTCGCGGAATTCGGCCCCTTGGCCCCGTACCGGATGGAAATTTGCCCGGAGGCAAGATTGATGATTGCCGACGGAATGAAAAACGGGGAGATTCGTCCGGGGCCTCCCGTAATTAGCTTCGAATGCTCGCGCTCGATGACGTCGAATCCCCCGATGCCGCTCGCCACATACACGCCGGTGGATTCCGCCGTTTCGGGCGTGATTTTCAGTCCGGCCATGCGCACGGCGAAATCAGTGGAAGCAAGAGCAATCTGAATAAACCGGGCAATTTTCTTAAGCTCTTTTTTTTCGGCCCAATGCAGCGGATCGAACCCTGGAACTTCCCCCGCGATGGTGCAATCAAAGCCTGTGGTGTCGAAAGCCGTGATCGTGCGGATGCCGCTCTTGCCCGCCAGCAAATTTTTCCAAACTTCTTCAGTGCCGATTCCCAAATCGCAGACCAGGCCGACACCCGTTACTACAACCCGACGGCTCACTTGATCAACACTCTCTTTCCTGGTGGATTCGCAGCGGCTCGCGATTTACTTCTTACCGTGCTTTTGGATGTAGTCGACTGCGTCCTTTACGGTTGCGATTTTCTCAGCGTCTTCATCGGGGATTTCGAGTCCGAACGCCTCTTCAAAGGCCATCACCAACTCAACCGTGTCCAGGGAATCCGCGCCCAGATCGTCCACGAAGGAAGCGGTGGGGGTAACTTCACCCTCATCCACACCGAGTTGTTCGACAATGATCTGTTTTACTCGTTCATCAACGCTGGCCATTCTGTTTTGCCTCCGCTGTGCGCTATGCGCGGCTTCGTGTGGCTCGTGCTAGTACTACCGTGATTTGAGCATCCGACATTCTATGTATCGCCTTGCCCCAGGTCAACTTAACTCTCTGCTTTCGGTGGAATTTTTAGCTAGGGAGTAAGCATCAAGGGTTCGCTATGCGCACACGGCTAACCCATACGCAAACCGCCATTTACGTCCAGCACGGCGCCCGTGATGTAGGACGCTTCGTCGCTCGCCAGGAACACAATCGCAGCGGCGACTTCTTCGTCCTTTCCCATTCTTCCCAGGGGCACCCGCGCCACGAGAGCATCCTTCACTTCCTGCGGCAACACGTCCGTCATGGGCGAAACGACAAACCCGGGCGCTACGGCATTCACGGTAATGTTGCGAGAGGAAAGTTCCAGTGCCAAAGCCCGGGTCAAGCCGATGACACCGGCCTTCGCGGAGACGTAGTTCACTTGCCCGGGATTTCCCGTCTCGGCCACCACCGAAGTGACATTGATGATGCGACCGTGCCGCGCGCGCATCATGACCGACATCGCCTGCTGGGCGCAGAGATGCGCGCCGGTCAAATTCGTGCGCAGCACGGCGTCCCAGTCATCAGCCTTCATGCGAACCGCGAGTCCGTCCCTCGTGATGGCGGCGTTGTTCACCAAAATATCGAGCTTGCCAAATTTTTCGAGCGCAGTGCGAAATCCGGATTTCACCTGTTCGGCATCGGCTACGTCCATCTTCACGGCCATCGCTTCACCGCCCGCCGAGGTGATTTCGGCCACAACACCAGCCAGTTTTTCAGCGTTCCGCGCCGCGGCGGCAACACGCGCGCCCGCCTGCGCTAGTGCGAGGGCCGTGGCACGCCCGATGCCCTGCGACGCACCCGTCACCAAAGCGACTCGATCCTTCAAATTGAACATGGGAGATTTGATTGAGTAGCACAGGCTTCAGCCTGTGGATTTTGGTAGTGCACGTGCGGCAGAAAACTCACAGGCTGAAGCCTGTGCTACCTGCTACGCTTCCGCGGATTCCGTCTGGGCCTGCGCGAGCCGGTCTAGCGTAGAGTGAAGCGACTTTTCGTCCTCGACGTTGAAGACATGCACCGACCGGTCAATTTGACGCAAAAGCCCAGTAAGTACGCGGCCTGGCCCCACTTCGACGAACGTGTTCACGCCATGGTCGACTAGTTCGCGAATGGATTCCTCCCAGCGCACGGGCAACGTGACCTGGCGGACTAGCGCTTCCCGAGCCTCGTCGCCGCTCGTCGTGGTCTCCGCGTCGGCGTTGTTCACCAGAGGCACGCGCAATGGCCGAAGCTCTGTCGACCGGAGGTCGACTTCGAGCCGCTGCGCCGCCGGCTGCATCAGTGCGCTGTGAAACGGCGCTGAAACCGGCAGCATCACTGCGCGCTTCGCACCACCCGCCGACGCAAGTTCTACCGCGCGCTTCACGGCTTCGGCATGACCCGAAATCACAGTCTGCTCGGGTGAGTTCAGATTCGCCGGCGCCACAATCTGCCCGTCGGCGGCCTGCCGGCAAATCCCCGCGACTTGAGCCGGCGCCAATCCCAAAATGGCCGCCATCGCGCCCACGCCCTCGGGCACCGCCGACTGCATATACTCCCCTCGCCGCCGCACCAGGCGCACCGCGTCGGAGAATTCCAACGAGCTTGCCGCGACCAAAGCCGAAAATTCGCCCAGGCTGTGTCCCGCGACAAAGTCCGGCTGGATTCCCCTCTCTGCAAGCACCCGGTATGCAGCTACCGAAACGGTCAAAATCGCGGGTTGCGTATTTGCCGTTAGCTTTAGAGCTTCTTCACTCCCGCGGAAGCAAAGATCGGAAATTGAAAATCCCAGTGCCTTGTCCGCCTCGGTGAACACGCCTTGGGCTGCCGGATAGTTATCGGCGAGTTCCTTGCCCATACCCGGGTACTGAGACGCCTGTCCCGGGAACAAAAATGCTAATTTGCCCATTGAAAATCCCGCCGTTCTGTCGCTTAAGCTTCCACAGGGACTGGAAGGGTGGCAAGCTCTTGCTCGATCCGATCGTTGATTCCCCCTCGGACCAACTCCGTCGCCACCCGGATTGCATTCTTGATCGCCAAGGCATTCGAACTGCCATGACCGATCACGGTTACCCCCTTCACCCCTAGTAGAGGGGCGCCGCCGTATTCCGAGTAGTCGATCTTCCTCCGAAAATCCTTGAACGCCTTGCGCGCCAGCACGTAACCGACCTGCGAACTAATTGTGCTTTGCAGCGCTTCCTTTAGCATGGTGCCTATGTGCTGCGCAACTCCCTCGCTAATTTTTAAAGCGACGTTCCCGATGAAGCCGTCGCAAACCACCACGTCCACCGCGCCGCTGAAGATTTCCCGCCCTTCGACGTTGCCGGTGAAATTCAGCGACGATGACTTCAGGCGGCTGTGCGCCTCGCGCGTCAGCTCATTGCCCTTCATTTCTTCTTCACCGATCGATAGCAAAGCGATTTTGGGCCGCCGCGTTCCGAAAATAGCGCGGTAGTAAATTTCTCCCATTACGGCGAACTGAACAAGGTGCGACGGCTTGGAATCCACGTTCGCGCCCACATCAATTAGAACCGCCGTCCCGCCGCGCGAAGTCGGAAAAGGTGCCGCGAGCGCGGGCCTGTCAACCGAAGGCAGCGTCCCCAGCCCAAACCGTGCCACAGCCATGATGGCCCCGGTGTTCCCCGCGCTGACAAAGGCGTCGGCCAGGCCATTTCGCACCAATTTCGTGGCGACATGCGCCGAGCTGTCCTTCTTTTTCCGGAAAGCCTGCGTGGGCGAGTCGTGCATGGTGATCACTTCGCTCGCCGGCGCGATTTCAATCGGTAGCCCGCGATGGGAATGCTTCGCGAGTTCCTTCTTCACCTCTGGAGCAAGGCCCACCAGCAGGATGCGAACTCCCAACTCACGGGCGGCGTGCACCGCACCCTCTATTTCGGGACGCGGCGCATGGTCTCCACCCATCGCATCTACGGCTATGGTGATCATTCAAACTCCGGTGAGGGGAACCAGAGGGGGTCGCGGATGCCCGGGTCAGCTCCCGGTGTCGACGACTTCCCGCCCTTTATAATAGCCACAGTGCGGACACGCTTGGTGAGGCTGCTTCATTTCATGGCAATTGGGGCACTCGGCGAGGGCCGGAGCGGTCAGATAGTCATGAGCTCGCCGCTTATTTTTGCGGGCTTTCGAATGACGCCGTTTTGGGTTAGGCATACAAACTCCGTCTTCATTTCTGGCGGGCTCCAAGTAGAGCCCGCACCCGTCGCCTCAAATTGCAGGAGGCATTCTATGGCGTTTCCCTTGGTATTACTATTGCTTTTTGAACCAGTCCTGTTTCAGGCGTGCGAGGGGCGCCATGCGTGGATCAGCTGCGTGGCTCTCACAGCGGCATTCCTCGTTGTTCAAATTCACTCCGCATTGCGGGCAAAGCCCGCGGCAATCACTCCGGCAAATTGCTTTCATCGGCAGAGCTAGGAGAACTTGTTCGGCCAGCACATCGGCCAGAAACATGCCTTCGCCTTCAAAAAATGCGATTTCCGTATCGTCGAGCTTGAGGCGCTCAGCTTCTTCCTTGGTCATCGAGGAGAGCGGCCTGTAGTAGAGGTCAAATTCACGGGCAATATCTTCATGGACCGGTTCGAGGCACCGCGCGCACACGAGTTCGAGCCGGGTGTGCAACTCCCCTGTCACCCGAATCTGCCCTTCGACAATTTCGGCCGTCGCGCGCACCTCGAGTGGCTCGATTTGCCGGAAATCACCGGTGCGGAAGTCCACCGTCCCGGGAGCATAGCTCTTCCGGATGCGGATTTTGCGGACTGCCAGCTCTTTGACGTCTAGAAACATGCCTGTTGACGCTGCTTTCGTCGGGCTTCCCGATTCTTTCCCCAGAATCCATTATATGTCCGAGACAAGTGATGTCAAGGAAGGTGCCCGTTGGTTCGTTGAGGATGCTTCGAATCAGACAAGCCCAGTCGGCTGCTCCGCTTTGATATGGATCGGGTTGCGGCGCGTGGTGCAGGCCAGGAAGGGCTAGCCGGCAAAGTGTGCCCGCCTTGATCCCAGCAGTTCCGCGTGCTGGCGCAGCAGGAAGTGGTCAGTCATCCCTGCGATGTAATCGCACAGTACGCGGTGGCTGGGACCGGTTTGGGCAAGCTCCCGGTAGGTTCTTGGCATCGCATCAGGGTGCGCCATGTAGTGATGGAAAAGCTCGCCCAGCGCTTCGACCGACCGTACCCGCTCGCTGACGATCGTGGGATGCTCGTAGAGGTGGGCGAGCAAAAATTTCTTGAGGGTCGCGTTTTCCGCGGCTAGCGGCGGACTGAACCCGGCAAGACGCCGCGGCTGGCGGCGAACGTCTTCGACGCTTTGAACGCCCGACACGGCTATCTGGTCCCGTGTGTTTTCGATGAGCCCGGTCGCCAGGTGGTCGAGCATTCTCTTTGCAGCCTCATTGAATTTCAGCTTTGCGAGTCCCCGCATGTGATTTCGCTCGACTTCTTCATAGTAGCGGGCAAACAGCGGCACTTCGGCGCAGATTGATTCGATCTCGAGTAGTTTGGCCTCGTAGCCGTCGTCGAGATCGGCGGTGTTGTACGCGATTTCGTCAACGAAGTCGATCAGCTGAGCTTCGATTGGCGGGCGCTGGCCAAGGAGATATTCCGACAGCTCCGGATACTCAGCCGCGTCATAGTCCCTCGAATGTTTGACGATGCCCTCACGGACCTCGAACGTCAGGTTGAGACCAGGAAACTCCAGATAGCGCTGCTCGAATTGTTCGACGATCCGCAAAGCCTGCAAATTGTGATCGAAACTATCGCCGAAGGGACGGAGCAATTCATCGAGCTTGTGCTCGCCAGCGTGGCCGAAAGGAGGGTGCCCGATATCGTGCACTAGGGCCAATGCCTCTGCGAGATCGGCGTTCAAATCGAGCGCGCCCGCCACCGTACGCGCGATCTGCGCGACTTCGAGCGTATGTGTGAGTCGGTTGCGAAAATGATCGGAATATCGTGTCGTGAACACCTGCGTTTTGGCTTCGAGGCGGCGGAAGGCCCGGGAGTGAATTACGCGATCGCGGTCGCGCGCATAATCGTTGCGATAAGGGTGCTGCGGCTCAAGGTAACGCCTGCCGCGCGACTTGGCCGCATCCATCGCGTACGGTGCCAGTGCCATGACCCAATTCTATGCCACGACTCCGATAGCGCCAACCTGTGACAACCGGCGTTCCTACGGCTGATTTAGTTCCCCACGGGTGTATAGTGCTTATTTAGGCTACGTTTCATTCTGAGAGGTTTGATCGAGGAATCCACAAGGTGTTGGGATGAAATTCAGGCTTGTGCTTGCATTCTTTCTGGCGATAAGTGGCTTCGCAATGGCGCAGCCGCTCCTCGCCCATCATTCGGGCGCTTCGTACGACTCGGACCACCAGATCAACTTGACTGGGACCGTCAGCAATTTTGAGTGGACCAATCCGCATGTGTTCATTTACCTCGACGTGAAGGAAGAAAGCGGAAACGTCGTGCAGTGGCGCGTCGAAGGCAATAGTCCAAACATGCTGGCCCGTGCAGGGTGGCGGAAAGAAATGATCAAGGAGGGGGACAAGATCACGGTGAACGGCGCTCCCGCAAAGAACAAGTCTCCTATCCTGCGGCTGATAAACCTCACGCTGGCGAGCGGCGTGAAATTCGACGGCCAGGGATTCAAATAACTCAAGATTTGTTTTGGCATCAGGGGTGCGAATCGGCGTTGCGGAATCCTTCCAACTTTTGTGTTGCTGCCGTGGCGGCTCTTCTCTTACCGTTCGTCCTTTTTGCCCGTACAGCTCGGCAGCCCGCTTCGCCGAAAACTCACGCCTCCTCGGCTGCGCCGGATTTCTCCGGCATCTGGTTCATCAGCGAATATCGCCGAACGATCCTGCCAAACGAAGATCCTCCATTTCAACCCTGGGCGGAGAAGCTATTGAAGGAACGCGACTACCAGAATGAGCACCACGATCCCGATGCCAGCGTGGACCCGACGGAAAAATGCATCCCGCCCGGCATACCGCGGACCATGTTCCAGCCGTTTCCGTGGGAAATTGTGCAGGCGCGCGACCGAATCGTCATGATTTTCGAGTACCAGTCGCTCGTCCGCCAGATTTTCATGGATGGGCGCGGACACCCCAAGGATTGGGAGCCCACCTACATGGGCCACTCGATCGGCAAATTTGAGGGAGACACGCTTGTCGTGGACACGGTCGGTTTTAATGATAAGACGTGGCTCGACCCCATGGGCCTTCCACACTCTGAGGCGCTGCATGTCATCGAACGCATACGCCGGGTGAAGCATGACACGCTCGTGGACAGCTACACGATCGACGACCCGAAAGCGTACACCAAACCTTGGACCGCCCAGAAAACCTTCGTGCTGAAACCGGACTGGCGCATTCAGGAATACGTCTGCGCGGAAAACAACAAAAACAAATAGAATCTCGGCTGGCCGTTTTCGACCGGGCTGCAGACCTGAAAACTCCTCACCGATAATGCTTGCTTAGGTACAATCGCTTCTCGTAGGATCGAAACCAGTATGACGACAAGGCGCATTTGCGCAGGTGTGATTGCGGTTCTGATGTTTTCCGTGTCCTCCATGGCTGCGGCGTGCGATCTTTCCTGTACCTTTGCGCGGTCGCAATCCGACTGCCACGCGCAAGGAGCAAACCACCCGAGTTCGGCGGACGCCAGCCTGCGAATGGATGGCATGGCCATGGACGGAATGGCGATGCCAGAAATGGCCGGCGGCGAAGGTCAGATCGCAGTTTCGGCAAAGGCTGAAAGAACGCCCGGCCATCCGTCCATCAGCGATATGGGACCGTGCGAGCGGCAGTCTTGTGACAGTGCCTCCGCGGTTTCCGCCAGAAGTGCGCGCACCGCCGCAGTTGATTTTCATTTGATCTTAGCGCTGGTAGAAGCTCCGCTTGCCGCTCGAGCGTCGCCGGTTTTTCACGATGCGCGAGATGATCTTGCGACTACTCTTCCGCGAGACGGAAGTCCCCTCCTGGTAAGTCTGCGGATCTAGTTCCTTGACGCTCTTCTCTTCGTCTACCTCTGTGCTCTCTGTGTCTTTGTGCCCTCTGTGTTGTGGCCTTTCCCTGAAACCAAAAGCTTCACGGGGAGTGCACAGAGAACAGCACACAGAGATCACCGAGGAAACCAAAACTTTCGAGTAGAGAGCCAACCGCTTCACTGACGCCACGCGACACGAATCGCGGGGACACAACAACGAAATCGTTCGAGGGGCCTAGTCATGCAATCTTTGATCGCAGTCCTCGCGTTCTTTCTGGTTATTCCAGCTTTCGCCGGAATGCAGCAGGGCGGGGAGAAAAACGATACGCAGGAAAACCCTCCGGCTTCTTCGGCCTCAAGCCAGCAACCCACGGACGGGAATGCGCCCCAGGAGAGGAAACCGGACGAAATGCAAGGGATGTCCGGAATCGGAAACATGCAAATGGGCAACACGCAAATGCCCGGGATGAACATGGGCGGAGACGAGCCGATGACCATGCGGCCGGAGGCGTTTACGCAGGAAATCCTCGCCCACACTGGATCAGGCACAAGCGCGGAACCGAACTCCACTCCTGTCCCCATGCTTATGCGGATGAAAAGCAAATGGTCACTCATGTTTCATGCCAACGTGTTTCTCGTCGGGGAGCAGCAATCAGGTCCACGCGGTGCTGACAAATTTTTCTCGACGAACTGGTTCATGGGCCTGGCGCAGCGCCGCCTTGGGCCCGGCGTGTTCACCGCGCGAGCGATGCTGAGTCTCGAGCCGGCCACCGTCACAGGCCGCCAATATCCGCTGCTGTTTCAGCAGGGCGAAACGGCATTTGGGAAACCCATCGTCGATGGGCAGCATCCGCATAATTTCGTCATGGAGATTGCCGCGCTCTACGATCTGAAATTCGGTAAGAACGGACTGCTGTCGTTCTATGCTGCGCCAATCGGCGATCCGGCACTCGGTCCTCCGGCCTATCCGCATCGCGCGTCCGCCTCGGAAGATCCGCTCGCGGCACTCGGCCACCACCAGGAGGACTCGACGCACATCGCGGCGGACGTCGTCACCGCGGGTGTGACGTATCGAATCGCGCGGATCGAGGCGTCTGGCTTTCATGGCCGCGAACCCAATGAGAACCGCTGGACCATCAGCCAAGGGAAAATCGATTCCTGGTCCACTCGGCTGACGATTCAGCCCGGGAAGAATTGGAGCGGACAATTTTCTTACGGCCGAATTGCTAGCCCTGAAGCCCTCTTCCCCAACGAGAACCAGAAGCGCATGACGGGATCTGTCATGTACAATCGGCCGTTTCATAGCGGCAATTGGACCAGCTCGCTGATTTGGGGACGCACGAAATCGATCGAAGACCAGACCATTTTTAATAGCTACGCGGTCGAATCGACTGTGCGTTTTCTAACGCTCAACCATGCCTGGACTCGCATTGAGAATGCGGACCGCTCGAACGAACTGCTCGTTGGCGAGAACCCGCTGCCGGCGAATTTCCAGGAGCAGCCGGTCGGGCGAGTGCAGGCGTACACGCTCGGGTACGATCGCGATTTCGATCTGATTCCGCGCGTGGCTACGGCCATTGGCGCGCAGGTGACGTTGTACGGCGTGGGGAATAACTTGAAAGCTGCCTACGGCGAGCACCCGGCAGGACTTGCTGTATTTTTCCGATTCCGTCCGTTTTCCGGAAACGAGAGATAGAGATAAGGGTTTACAATCGATTTGGGAGACAAGGGGCGCTCATGAAAATTCCGAAGTCAATCCTGGGGATTCTGCTCGTCCTGATCGTACTCGCACTTGCCTATGGAACTGCCTTGATCCGGCGAGGCTTCAGCACGCGCGATCAGCCTTCGGCGCTCGAAACAGCGCTCGCTCGCGCCGCGCGCGACTGGGCGATCCCCGCCACCGCCAAGGCTGCCAAGAATCCGTTTCCGTCGAACGCGGAAAATTTGACGGACGGCATGGAACACTTCGCCGATCACTGCGCCACGTGCCACGCGAATGATGGGAGCGGCAACACAGAGATCGGCCAGAACCTTTACCCCAAGCCACCGGACATGCGTCTTGCCGAGACTCAAAACATGACGGACGGGGAGATCTTCTACATCATCAACAACGGCGTACGCATGACCGGAATGCCCGGCTGGGGCGTGTCGCACGGCAACGACGACACTTGGAAGCTCGTGCTCTTCATCCGGCACCTGCCGCAATTGTCAGACCAGGAAAAAAAGGACATGGAGCGCTTCAATCCCAAGAGCGCGGATGACGACGAACATGGCGACCATCATGACGGGCACGAAGAAGGGCACGAGCATCACCACGAGCACTGATCCCGCACCCAAACTTCGCAGAATGCGGCAAACTCAAACCAAGTCAGTCCGAGGCGCGCTGGGCGCTGAGGAATCTGCTTTTCCTGCGAATCGGACCAAAGCAAATTCTCCGGCTTCTGAAGTCCGGTGAAGTTCGCCGGAGTCCGAAAACCGAACCTCGCCCGCTCCAGCGGGCTCGGAATGACAGTCGCGAGGCTTCGCGCGAACCCCGCTACCGTCGGTTCAGGAAATGGTGGAACTCAGGATTTGGAGTTGAGAAGCTCTAGGCCCTGGTCGGCGGCGCGTGCTGCGTCAGGATATTCCTGCTTGACCTGATTGTAGAGCTTGGTTGCCTGCGCGGGATCGGTTTTTCGGTAGTAATCCGCAAGGGCGAGCATGGCCATCGGTTTCGGGACGTACTCCGTCGGCTTATCGGAAAGCTGCTTGTAGAGCGCCGCTGCCTGCGCACCCTTATTTTCACGCAGGTACACCGAGGCCAATTGAAATTTGGCAAGGCCGGCCAAATTCGCGTCCGAACTGGAGGCTAGCTGATTGAGGGTTTTTTCCGCGCTGGCATACTGCTGCAACTGGATTTCGGACAGCGCCGTGTAGTATCGGGCCATCAGACCGGGCTTCGTTCGCCCGTACTGATTGGCCACCTCGAGGAATTTCTTCTCGGCGTCGGTGTACTTATTCTTTTCGTCGAGGTAGGTCGTTTCCCCTGGCTGGGCGGGCGCATCAGGTGTGCGAATCCGAGCCCGGAAAATCTTCATCGCGTCGTCGAGCGCCGCAGAAGCTTTGGCCGTTTGCCGGCGCGAGTAGCTGTTCCATCCCAAAACAGCCAGCGCCACAACCAGCGCCGCCGTCACCACAATCCACAATGCCTGTTGATGCGAAGCGACCGATTCGACTCCGTGGACGAATTTCTCGCGGATCTCGTCCTTCTTCAGGTCCTTGCGCAAAATATGCTGCGCCACAGATTCACTCCTCCACTTGGGTTTGAAAATGAAATGCTATCATGAATTGGGCGGAACCATGCGGGCCGACGCGTGCGCTCGTGCCCGGATGATACTTTGGCGCCGGGCCTGATGAATGAACCCACAGTCGGCAAGCTACCACGCCGCATGAGTGGGCTTAGTTGAAGCAAAAAAGCGAAGGGGCCTTGCCCGCCTGCGCGGGCGAGGCCCCCAGAACGCGTGGACCCGATTAGGAAGCGGCGGTAACGTTCTCTGCCTGATAGCCCTTCGGGCCTTGTTTGACCTCGAATTCGACCATCTGACCTTCGTTCAGTGTCTTGTATCCGTCCATCTGGATGGCGGAGAAGTGAACGAAGACGTCTTCTCCCGACTGGCGCTGGATGAACCCATACCCCTTTGATGCGTTAAACCACTTCACCACACCTTGTTCTCTGCTCACTTCGTGACTCCTCTATCGCGAGCGGTCGCTATTTGCCGGGCGTAACACCAGTCGGTGATAGAAAAACGTCCGCCGTTCTTGGTGACCGTTCCGGCGCGTCCGCGCACGTGCCGCGAGCGGTGGATCAGCGGGCCTCCGAACACCTACGGAATTACTGGACCCACAAAAGCGCGCCATCAATACAACAAAATTGGGTCGATGTCTACAAAATTTGCCTTTTCGGAAGGGCGAAAAAGGTGCAGGCTCTTCTGAAAGATTAAGAACAGCTTAAGAGCGAAAACTGGAGACGGCCTGGGCCTCGTTGGTGTGAATGTCGAAGACGGTGTAGAGCTTCGTGACTTGCAAGAGGTCGCTGACCTTTTTATTCAAGTTGAGGAGCTTCAACTCTCCGCCCTGGCTTTTTACCAAGCGGTATCGGCTGACGAGCTCACCCAAGCCGCTGCTGTCGAGGTAAGTGATTCCGCCGAAGTTCATCAGGATTTTTTTATGGCCGCCGGCCAGCGCTTCGCGGATCAAATCGCGGAGCATTGTGCTTCCTTCGGCGAGCGTGATGCGGCCATCCATGTCGATTACCCTGACGTCGCCTGTGTCGCGGCTGGCTGCTTTGAAACTCATCGCGAACCTTTCCTTGTTTCGTGCCAGCAGCGATGCCGGAACTTTGGCGCTCGCGCGACTACTTCGTGGCTCCGACGCTACGCTTTCGCGCCCGGAGCCGATGTCTTATGGCGCTTCGCCATGACCAATTCGGCGCCCCCGGTCGCGCCTGTAAGAACGGCAAACTCATCCATGAACGCCTTCATCAGAAGCACGCCCCGGCCCGAATCGCTCAGCACGTTGTCATCGTGGCGCGGATCGGGCACGTCCTCGAGACGGAAACCGGATCCTTCGTCCGTGACATGGATCACCAGTTTTTCCTCGTGCAACTCGAAGACAACGCAGATTTTCAGGTCGCGCCGCTGCTCATTTCCGTACTGGAAGGCATTCATCACGCCTTCGTGAACCGCGAGGCCGATTTTGTATTGGTCGTCCTCGGTGAACCCGGCCACTGCCGCGACGCGCACACCCATTTCTTCGGCGAGAGCGATGCTCTCGATCAAGGTTTCCAGGATCACTTCAATCCGCTGCGGCTTTGAGGGCATCCGGATGTTGGATCGCCTAGGGGATGTATGCGTAACACAGCGTCATCCGGCAAGTCAATGTCGCCCGCCGCGATGGTAGAATCCGCAAACAAGGCGCGGCATCACGGGCGCATCGAACCAAAACGGAGCGGACAATATAATGGACAGCCCCTTCTCATTTGTGTTTCTCACCCTCCTGTTTATTGCAGTGCTGATTGGTCTCGGAACCTTGCTGGGATCGTTTTTCACGATCAACACCGCCGAGCGCGGGATCGTGGAACGATTCAATAAGTTCTCACGTGTGGCGGGGCCGGGACTCTCGTTGAAAATCCCTTTCATCGAAGCAGTCCACAAAGTGGACATGCGCGTGCAGGAGCTGCCGTTCAAGATCGAGACAAAGACGAAAGACAACGTGTTCGTGGTGATCCCAGTTTCGGTCCAATATCAGGTGCTCGCGGACAAAGTGAGCGACGCGTACTACAAGCTGACGGACCCGCAGCGGCAAATCGAGTCGTACGTCTACAACGTGATTCTCGGCCACGTGCCGAAGCTGGCGTTGGATGAGGCGTACTTGGAAAAGGATCAGATTGCCAAAGCCGTTAAGGATGAACTCGACGCCACGATGGAAAATTTCGGGTTCACGATCGTGCGGGCGCTGGTGACGGACATCGTGCCGGATGCCCGCGTCAAGACGGCGATGAACGAAATCAATGCCGCGCGGCGCGAACAGGAGGCGGCGCTCGCCAAAGGCGAGGCCGACAAAACGATCGCGGTGAAAAAAGCCGAGGCCGAAGCGGAAAGCAAGCGACTACAGGGAGAGGGCATCGCGGCGCAGCGCAAGGCCATCATTGCGGGTTTAAAGGAGTCGGTCGAGGATTTTCAGAAGGTCGTCGAAGGCGCGACAGCGCGGGACGTGATGACGCTGGTTCTTTTGACGCAATATCTCGACACGCTGAAGGAAATTGGCGCGGCTTCGAATACCAATACACTGATGCTCTCCCACGCCCCTGGCTCGATTCAGAACTTGCGCGAGCAGATCAGTGAAGCGATTTCAGTTGGCGACTTGGTAGGCACCGCGGTTGGTAAAAAACAGGCCTGATCGCGCCGAAAAAGAGCACAGACAAAATCTACTGCGGCGGGACGGCATCCACAATCTCTCGAACGATTTCCTTGGCGCGCGCTTCATCTTCTGGAAGGACATAGAGCCGCTCAGTGGACTGCGTTGTGCTGTCGGATTCACCTTCGTCTTTGCTGGACCGACATGGAATCTGATTTTCCCGCAAAGACATCATGATCATTCTGGCCAGGTCGGTATCCTGACCTGCCCAAATTTCCAGAGTAGCGTCTTCAGAGTGCCAATCCTTGAGCTCTCGCGAAGCTTTTGCATTTTCGTGAATATCGTCGTCCGCAGCAATCTCGAACGTGCCCGGTTCTTCCGCTTTCTCCGAATCTTCGTATGACGGATCCGTTTGGTTCACGATAGCTTTCGCCTTCTCCGCCAAACTGGAAGGGGTATAGATTTCCAGAGCCGCGTGCCCGATCGGGAACAACGTGTCTCCACGGTGAAGCGTCCGCACGGGAACATCTTCGTGTTCCAGACTCTCTATAATCTCGGCTTGCTTTCTGGAATCGATGCCCGACCACACAAGGGCGAAGTATTCGTCCCGTGAAAGAGCATTCTTCTCCGGCCTGCTCGGCGGGTCGGGCACCAGCGCAACCTGACAGTCTGAGCAGACCGTGGCGCTCGGGCGATATTCCGCACCGCATTGTGGGCAATACATGGTGTGTGGAGTCTACTACGGCGCGCGCGACTCAGAGCAACCAGGATTGTGCATTTCTAGTGGGTGAGTGGCCCGGGCGGCGCTACCTAACGAATCCCAATGCTACCGTTCACGTTGACCTGGCGGATCGGGCCAATGGGTCCTCGCGGTCGATGAAAGGTACGACTGCGCTCGCGAGTAATGTGAACCCACCCAGCACGGCGAAGCTCGTCTTGAATGTGCCGGTCAAATCCGCAAGGTGACCCACGAGCGGAGCGCCGCCCAGAATCATGATAATACCCAGCATATTCACGAGCCCCATGGCCGCGGCGGCGCGTCCCGGAAACAACACGGCTGCGCGCGAAAACATCGCCGCGTAGGGTATTCCCACGCCGATGCCGATGAGCACGACTGACGTGAGCGCCGTAGCCAATGAGATCGAGCCAGGTAATAGCAGGAAGCAACCGAGCGCCACCATCACAAGGCTCCCCAGAAACAGCGGGCGGATCCCGATGTGCTTGCGCAGCGCGCCGCCTAGCGGCCGTGAAACGATGCCGAGCAGCAGCACCAGCGACCCGATCATCCCGGCGCTCGTTGTCGGAACCTTCATGACCCTGACCAGGAGAACCACGATCCACGAGCCCACCACCACCGACATACCAAATGTGGCCATTTGCAGCAGGCCCAGCAGCCACAGTTGAGGAGCAAGCAGCATTTCGTGAAACCGGCTGGGCGCCGCAGGCGGGAATTCGACGCGCGGCGCCTTGGTCACCCAGATGATTGCGGCGACCAGCACCATTCCCGCGCAAATCAGGAACGTGGCACGCCATCCGGCCAAAAGGTAAAGCTGGGGCACGGCGAAAATCACGAACCCGGCGCCGAGTTGAATGGAGCCGCCGAATAGCCCTTGCGCCACGTGCAGCCGAGGTCCGGCGCAACCTTCGTGAATGTAGCGGGCGCCGCCAACGAAGCAGACGCCGGTTCCCATTCCCGTGAAAATCTTGCAACACAGTAGCTGCCAGTAGGCGCCCGCGGCCGCCATCAGGAGGTTTCCAGCTGCCACCCAAATGAGGGCGATGAGCAGCATGCGTCTCGAACCGAATCGGTCCACGAGATAGCCGCCCGGAATCTGCATGCCAGCGTGAGTGGAGAAAATGCCGGTGGTCAGGAACCCAGCCAGAGCATTGTTGAAACCAAACTGGCGCATCAGCGCGGAAGCGAGAGGCGCATGGTTGGTATAGTTGGCGGAATAGGTGAAGGCGACGATGCAGCCGCAAAGAATTGCCAGTTGCTGCGCCGATTCGGAGAGAGTCGAAACCCGCGGCGCGTTCGCGGCAGGCAGATCTTGTGTTACACCCATCTGCGGCCTCGTTTCGCCGGGATCATTTGCAGCACGCCCGACGTGCTCGTTGAATAGGTCATTTCCCTCGATGATCCCATCTTGGCCGCTTTAAGAACGGGCCTGATACTACACTGGGACCCCTGGGCCGCGCTACCAGTCGTGCAGGGGCAGGTTTCAGTAGCACAAGCATCCCGCCTCGGCGGGACCTGTGCGGGTTTTTGCAGTGGCTGTTGAGGCGACAAAATCGGCACGGTCCACAAAATCGCACAGCCAAGAGTGGCTGTGCTACCTCACAGCGACATTTCACTGGGCCGCAGAGCAAGGGCGAGCACTGCGCCAATCAGACAGAGCAGTGACATTTCAATTTCGCTGGCCCAGAGCCATCCGCCGTGAGAAGTCAGCTTGCCAAGGACATACCCGCCGAATGCCGCGCCTCCGTACAGGCTGGTGACAAACATGCCGGAGCCACGATTCGAAAGGCTGCTGCGCAGCGCCTTTACGTGGTATCCCGCGAGATTGACGTAGAGCACGGCGCTGCCCGTCACGCCGTAAATGCACGTCAAGATCTCGCGAGTCACCATTGATGGCGACTCGCGGAAGAACACGTAACCGAGTACTGCGATAGAAAGCAAGGATCCGCTTAGAACCAATCTGGGGGAGCAGCGGTCACCGACCCAACCGCCAATGATCGACGCTAGCGCACCCACGCCAAAAAAACCGATGACGGTGCCGGCGGCGGCGGGCGAGTAGCGGAGATTTTCGCGGAGGAATGTGGGATAGAGGCCGAGGAATCCGTACATGCTGAGGCCGTGAATCACACTAATGACCGTAAGGATGACGGTATTTCGGTTTGCCAGACTCGCTGCGCCGCCGCGATCAGCCTTGGCTTCGACCGCCCGGCGGGTTTCGGAAAACCAGGAACGAACGGTAGCCGCAATGAGCACCACCATCACGAATCCGAAGAGGCCGAATGCGAGCATAGGAGCATGCCACGTGTCGTACGCCTGGCGCAGCTTGCCGGCGAGGAAGGGCCCAAGAAAGCCTCCTATGCCATAGCAGAAATTGACGGAGCCTATGGCTGCCGAACGATTCTGGGCAAAGTAACTGGCGGCAAGCGCGAACATCGACGTAGCCATCATTGACATACCGATTCCCTGCGCTGCGAGGCAGACGAGCATAGTCCAGAATCCGGGAACGGTTGTGGTGAGCGCCGTAGCCGCAGAAAAGATAACGATGCCGGTGAGGAGCACCGATTTTCGCGAGATGCGAGCGAGCAAATATCCGGTCGGCAGGCCTCCTACTCCGAGGCCCAGGGTGAAAATCGTCGCGAGAAGGCCGGTATTTGCGAGACTGAATCCGAAGGCTTTGCGTATATCCGCGGCGAGCACTGGAAACAAGTAGCGGTCCGCGGCCATCAAGGTGTAGCCGACGAGCAGAACGCAATACATCGCGATGGCTACGTTGCGCGCGCCAGGTTTGCTCTCCACAACGTTCGCTTGAGGTACTGCTGCCTCGCCCTGAATGGTCGTGTCCTCCCGTTTCTCGCCGAGAGCGGCGCAATGCTTGCGCGGGTTCAGGACATTCTCAAAATGGTGCTCGCGATCTTACCGCGAATTCTCCAGGATGATCTTCATTCGTTGGTCTTCGTCTGATTCGAGCATCCCGATCGCCTTCTCCAAGTCCAAGAGCGGAACAACATGAGTTACGAGCGGCTTGAGCTTCAGGACGCCCCGCGCTACGAGGTCGATGGAAACCGGATAGTCCTCGCCCTTCGCCGCGCGCGTATTCACAATATTAAGTTCTTTGTAGTAGAGCTGATAGAACGGCAAGGCGGCTTGCGTGGCAGACATGATTCCGAACAGCAACACCGTGCCGCCCAGGCGCACCATGTTGATCGCCTCAGCGAATCCAGCGGGAACGCCGGTGCATTCAATGACGATATCGGCGCCGTGACCATCGGTGGCGTCCTTGACGGCGCGAACGGCATCCGGTCCGTTGGACAATGTCATGTCCGCACCTAACTGCTCAGCAAGATTTCGCTTGTAGGCGCTTCGCGTAATTCCAATCACGGGATAGGCTCCCCAGGCCTTCGCCAGTTGCACATGAACTTGCCCCGTGACTCCAAGGCCGATCACGGCGACGGACTGCCCGGGGAAAGTCTTAATGCGCTGGTGGCCGTGCACGCAGGTGGTAACAGGCTGGATGAGAGGCGCAACTTCGCTGTCAATTGAATCCGGCAGAGGGTATACGTGGCTTCGCGGAGCCACAAGGTAATCAGCGAATCCGCCGTCGGAATCCCGCCCGACGAGAGAGCCGTTGGGACACAGGTTGGTCTGCCCCGCGCGGCAATTGAGGCACATGCCGCAATAAATGGCTGGGTCAACGATCACTCGTTGGCCCGGCTTGAGGGAGTCTCCGCCACCCTCGATCACCTCGCCGACCATTTCGTGGCCCATGATCAGCGGATGCCGTACCGGGATGGCGCCTTCGTAGATGTGCAGGTCAGTGCCGCAGACGCCGCTGTGCGTGACTCGGACGAGAACCTGGTTCGGTCCCAGCGCTGGGCGCTCGACTTCCGCGAGGCCCAACTTGCGTGGGCCGCGGAGGACCATTGCCTTCATGAGAGCCGCTTTCATTAATCGTCAAAGCGCCAGTTGCCGAGTGGCTGTCCCATTTTTCAATCGGCCGCCCTCCCGCCTTTGGCGGAGCCGACCGCGCGGTTCGGAAGAGTCGCGCTGACCACGTTGCGAAACTCCGCGTCGGTCAGCAGGCGCTTGTGGCGGAGCGAGAAATCCTTAATGGCGGCCACAACGCGCATCGCTTCCTCTTCATTGAACTCGACGCCGAGCCTCCGAAGTCCCCATTTCACCGAATCGATCCCGCTGCCCTTCCCAAACACGACACCTGCCGGGGCCTGGCCCACAACGTCCCACCGGAACGGGAAAAGCTCCGTCGCGTTTTCGACACCGCAGTTCTCGAACCAACTGGCGATAATGCCGGACTCGATCTGGAACACTGAGTCGCCGACCACCTGGCGGTTTGTTGGAACCGCGTGTCCAGAAAGCTTTTGTACAAGCTTCGAAAGTCCGTAGAACTTGTCGTACTTGAGGCCGGTGTCTATGCCATAGAGAGTCAGCAGCGCCATCGCTGTGTCTTCCATCGGGACGTTGCCGGCGCGCTCGCCAAGTCCCAGCACAGTGGAGTGCACGACTTCCACTCCCTCGGCTAGCGCCATGATTGTGTTAGCGACGCCCATGCCGAAGTCCATGTGGAAGTGGGCTTCGAGGCGCTTGTGGACGCGCGCCTTCACCGAACGCACCAGGTATTGCATGGCGTGCGGCGAGAGAACGCCGAACGTATCGACGAGCGCGAGCGCGTCCATGTGGCCCTCGTTGGCGACGCGCAGAATCAGGTCCAGGACCCAATTCATCTCAGCGCGCGAGAAGTCGATCGGAAAGAACACAACTTCGAGGCCCTGCTCGTGCGCGTATTTCGTGGACTGAATCGAGAGGTCGACGGCCTTTTCGAGCGACCACTTGTAGGCATACTTGATGATGTGCTCGCTCGACGGCACCTCCATCACTACGCCCTTCACGCCACAGTCGACCGCGCGCTTCACGTCATCCACCATGCAGCGCGAGAACGCGAAAATCTGCGGGCCGAGGTTGCGCTTCACGATTTCCTTGATGGCCGCTTCGTCGCTCGGCGACACGACCGGCATTCCCGCTTCGATCCGGTGCACGCCGGCTTCCGCTAGTCCCTCGGCGATGCGGATCTTGTCATCCTTCGTGAAGATGACACCGGTTTGCTGTTCGCCGTCGCGCAGCGTCACGTCGTGGAACTTGATGTTCTTCGCGAATTGAAAGTTGGCGTTTACCGCCGGATTGAAATTCCACGGGCTCACGAACCATTTATCTGTCTTCCATGGCTGATCTGGCATGATGGCCTCCTCCTTGACCTTTATCTATCTGGCGGTCCCGCCGGTGCGGGACCGCACCCGACAAAATCGTTCACGCGCCGCGCAGGCTTGCAAGGACCTCGGGATTCACAGGATTGCGCGGCGCCTCTCCGGAAAGCACGCGAACCACTTCCTCCGCAGCCTTCGTCTGTAATTCCTCGAGCGACTCGACGGAATAGAAACTCGTGTGCGGCGTCAGAATCACATTGTCGCGGCCGAACAGCGGCGAATTAACCGGCGGCTCCTGCTCAAGCACATCGAGCGCCACACCAGCTAGTCGCTTGGCGTCCAGGGCGCGCGCCAATGCAGCTTCGTCAACTACCGGCCCGCGCGAGGTGTTCACAAGAAGAGCGCCAGGCTTCATCATCCGAAAGACATCGGCATTAAACAGATGATGCGTCTCCGGCAGAAGCGGCGAGTGAATCGAAATGTAATCCGAGGTCTTCACCAGTTCCGCGAACTCAACTTGGCCGACTCCGGCCTGATCCATCACGGCTTTAGGCACATACGGATCATAAGAAATGACGCGCAGGCCGAACGACTTGGCCTTCGGCGCGACGAGCTGCGGAATTCTTCCGAATCCCACCAGACCGAGTGTTCTGCCTCTCAGGCGATGAATCGGCGCAACGGCCGGCATTTCCCAACGTCCCGCGTGAACCCGCGCGCTCGAAAACGGAATTTTGCGCACGAGCGAGAGCAGCAGCGCCATGGCGTGGTCGGAAACTTCGTCGATGCAGTAGTCCGGCACCTTGGTCACGACAATGCCGTCGCGCGTCGCGGCGGCAAGGTCCACGTTGTCCACGCCGATTCCGAAACGCGAAATGATGCGGCAGCGCTTCATTTGGCCGATCATTTCCGCAGTGATCTTCGCGTATGTGACGAGCAGCGCGTCTGCTTCCTTTGCGGTGGCGACGATGCTTTCTGGCGTGGGCTGCGGCGCCAGGCGCAATTCTGCCCCGGCCCGCGACACTACGGCGCGGGCCAGGTCCAAGTTTGGAAAAACGGAATCCGCAACTACGACCAATGGAGACGGCATTAGCGCTTCATCGCCTCTTCCATGTGTTCCATCAGCGTGAACACCACGGGACCCTTGCCGCTCACCAGCACATTTTCCTCGAGGCGGCAGGTCTGCTGCAGACCCGGATGCCCCGCGAAGGTTTCGATGGCGAAGTACATGTTCTCCTTGATTTCAGCCGGATACTTCAGGGAGTAGGCGCGCGAGATCCACATGCCCTCGTACAGAGTGATGCCGATGCTGTGCGCGAACTGCTGCAGAGTCACGGTGCCGTACTTGTCGTCATCGTATTCCGGAAATGCAGCGGCCACGTCGGCGGTCGTGTTGCCCGGCTTCAATTTTTCGAGGCCTGCATACATCGAGTCATACACTTCGCGGTAGAGATCGATTTCTTTCTGCGTCATCTTTGTGCCGTGCGGACCGCCCACCTTGAAGCAGCGCACGAAATCGATGAAATAGCCAGACGGGCCGACCGCGTTGATGTCCACGATCACCAGGTCGCCCTGGCGGATTAGTTTGTCCGTGGCCCAGCGCCGGTAAGGGCTGGTGTTGCCGCCCGACGCAACAATAATGTCATAAATAATTTCGCAGCCGCGCTCGAGCATGAATTCGTGCACTTTGGCTTCGATTTCCCGCTCGCGAACGCCGGGTTTCAGCCATTCGTACTTGATCTTCCACATCGCCGCGTCGCCGATGCTCGACGCTTGCTTGAGCAATTCGACTTCGTCCTGCGTTTTTACGACGCGCGCCTGCGAAACGGCCGGCCAGCCGTTCACAAGCTTGATGCCCGTTTTCTGGAAGGCTTCGAGCGCGGGCATATCGAAGTTGTCGATTCCAATGCGCTCCTGCGAGACGTGATGCTCTTTCAGCACGTCCATGACGCTCTCGGCCATGCGGCCCGCCATGTACGGGACCGCGCCCTCGGCCCACTGCCAAGTGATCGCTGGACGAATGCGCCCTTCCATCCAGGGCAAGTCGATTTCTGCGCAGTGCAAATCTGAACCAGCCGTCTCGAATAGAATCGGCTCACCGCTGTGAGTCACAACCGCGTAGCGAATGTTGATGTTGTATTTCCAGTTGCCTTGATACGAGGCCGTGGCGTAACGGATGTTCGCGCCGGCGAAAAGGACCAGAGCGCCAAGGTCATTCGCCTTCATCGACGCGCGCAACTTCGCGAGGCGTTCCTTGCGTAGGCGATCAAAATCCACGCGGTACTGCCAATCCGCCCCCGTCTGGCTGTACAAGCGCCGTGGGTCCCAGGAGTGCGGTTGGCCGATAAATCGAGTGTCCATAATGAATGAAAAAGTCATCCTTTCGTTGTTTTTGATTCAAGGCAGCCAATAAATATAAAGCAAGCAGAGCATTTTATCGCAGCGAAATTTGCGGCACGGCCACTGACAGGAGAGGCTTCAGCCTGTCGGTTTGCGTGCGCTTAGGCAAAAAATCAAAACCGGCAGGCTGAAGCCTGTCCTACCGGTAGCGCAACTCAATCCTTCCAGGCGACGCGCATTTGCCTTCCGACGAGTTGCGACGGATCAGCTCCAGGTCGCGGGCGGAATTTCTGCGCGCGCCCGTTGAATACTTCTGCGACGAAAAGATTGCCCTGCTGATCGGTGGAAAATTCGTGAACGCCCCAAATCTCGCCCGGATTCCCGCCAAACGTCCCCCACGAATAGAGCATCTTGCCATCGAGGTTGTACTTCAGAATCTTGAAAGTCCCGTGGCCATCGGACATCCACAACGTCCGATCCTCCGTCATCAGCAAATGATAGATGGACGCGTAGTCGCCCAGCGGCCAGATGTCGAGGAATTTCCCATTCTCGTCAAAGACTTGGATGCGATGGTTTTCGCGATCCGACACAAATACGCGGTGGGTTTGTGGGTCCGCCTGAATCCCGTGCACGTTGTAAAAATAATTCGGCGGAGGAGGATCAGGCAGGCCGGGAACCAGCTTTCGCGTGCGCCAATCCCAGCTTGGCTTCCCCCACGACGTCAGATATTTTCCGGTCTTGTCAAACTTGACGACGCGCGTGTTTTCGTAGCCGTCGGAAACGAAAAATGTGCCGTCGGGCAGCCAAGCAATGTCCGTCTGGCGATTGAAGTGCTTGTCATCGTCGCCGCATTCGCCTGGGACGCCGATAGTCTGCAGCAACTGCTTGCCATCGTTGGAAAAAATGAAGATCGCGCACTTCCCGTCGTCGTCCACCCACACGCGCTTGTCCGGATCGTAGGGGCTGATCAGAATTTTATGCACGCGCTTGAATTTGCTGTCCCAGCGCGACCAATCGTCCACGAGGTTCCCCTGGCCATCCACGATGAAAATGAGGTGCTGCCACCGATAGTCTCTTCCCTCTTGCGCGCGGAATTTGACGTGCGGCTCGCCCGGGCTCGACATCGGACCCACGGAAGCGTTTCGCGGCGGGACTCCGGGCATCGGAATCGTCAGCCAAATGCTGCGCCCATCCTCGCCGATTCCGGGCACCTCGACGTTTTGAGCTTCGTCATAGATGCTCAGGAAATCTCCCGGCTTGATGATCGGCAACTCGCCGCGCATGGAAATAAAAATGCGATTCGGATTCTGGGCGAAAATCGCCTGCGTCGAGCCCCATGTCCAGCCCTTTTCCGTGGGCCAAAAAGTCGCCAGCGGCTTCGGCCAGTTCCTTACTACCTCATAGGGACCGCTAATTTGCTCATTACTGTAGGAGTGATCGGGCGGGGCAGCGCTCTGCGCCTCAACAGGTCTGGGCCTTCGCACAAGTAGGAACGCCAAAAATAACAAAACAAGCAAGGCCGACAGAACAATGATTGCGCGCTTGCTCATCCCCATCCTCCCCAAAACGGAAAACGCGTTTCACCTATTTGCCCCACAGGAATGCTGATTGTCTTCCTTGAGGAGAAATTCGTCAAAAGAATGCTCGCAGGTAGCCCTATCTAACATCAGGTAGATGTGTGTTTGCAAGGAGCGCAGGACGGAGAATCATCCCGGATAAAGCGAACCGCGCTACTTCCCCCGAAAGAGAAAGATCACGTCGAGCACCGCGAGTATAGTGATGAGAACTTCCAGGACAAACGACCGGGTCTCGTTGAACTGATCCACCATGAAATCGTAGAGCTCGCCGACCGTCCGCAGCTTTTCGTCCACCAAATTGCGATAGTCCGGCACGCCCATACGCGTTGCCGCCAGTTGATAGATTCGAGCGTAGTAGATGTCGCTGACAAACTTGATCGCGTTGTCGATGCGCTCGGTCAGATCCATCACATCCAGACGAATCGTGTTAAAGCGCTGGGCCTCCCGCGGGAGGCTCCAGCGCGAGAGCAGCACGTTCCTTTTTCGTTCGAGCGCCAAGTAGACGTCCGAGAGAACCCGGCTCATAAACCGGTCGTAGTAGCGAAACTCGAGGAGCTGCATCTTCGCGTATTCCAGCACCTGAGCGGCCGCCACGGCCTCCTCCGGGTGATCATACACAACCGCTCCGTGGGAACCGATCACGACCAGGTCCGACGGATAGTAAGAGAGGCTGACATTTAGTGCTTCCTCCCGAGCCTTGGGGGAGAGCAGGGCGGTCTCTCCCCGGACCAGTTGAACGAGTTCTTCGCCGTGAGACAAAAGCAGGTCGGCAGCCAGAGACTGCTTCCCTTCCTGGTCGCGAATTTCATGGATTTCCGTGACCAGGTAGCTTTCGTGAAGCGATACTTCCGTCGGCTTGACTACTAGAGGCCTGATCTGGTCCATTCGCTGCCGGACGATCTCCCTCACTAGTGGTTCGACGTCGGGCGCATCCATCCACTGCGCGCACTGCTCGACAAGGGATCTCCAGTCCGTTTCGAACGGCACTTCGACCTGAACCACAATCACGCCAAACGCGTAGTACTTGACGGGACACGCGGCTTTGACACCGCCGCGCAAATTCACCATCTCGCCCGGCTCCACGACGGGGGTTTGCTCAAAACGAACATACTCGGGCGTGCGCCGGGGGAAGGCATGTTCGGCTGAGCCTCCCCGCGAACCAAGCAGGTCGCGGAGTTTCTCCAGGTCAAAGGACTCAGCCACGTCGTAGAGAAAAAGTATGCGAAATCGGCCGCGTAACTGCACACCGCTTTGTATCACTAAATCGCCGCGGTACGCAGACCGGGGATCACCTTAGGGTTGGCAGTCCCAATCCTTAAGGAAAACTGGATGAACAATGTGCGTGATGGGGGATGCGCCCGACGTCGAACCTCTTGTGAGGGAGATGGTCCGGTGCGGCATACGGATTGCGATCGCCCAGCCTAGATTGCTCACAGGATTCGCCACAAATCCGCCCTGCCACGCTGAGTGCAAGCGCGAAAAGCGATCCCTCCCTCGGTGACGCGGTCTTTCACCCTGAGGATAGCCGTAGGCTTTTTGTTGTGCCTAGGCCGCCTAGCCGAGGGAACCGGCGCGCTCCCTATTGAGGAAATGGGCAGCTACCCGTCGAACGGTCTGTAACTATGAGTGACCCGATGTGGCACGCAACGCCGTCGCAAGGCCTTCCCAAAGGGCGAGGCCAAGGATTGCCAGAATGCCGATCAAAACGGCGATTTTCTTTCCGCCGCCGCGTGAACTGGACGTACCAGCTGAAGATTCTTGGGCCTGGAATAGAGTTTTCATTTGCTCCTCCGCGTAATTGCCTCGCGGGGATGAGGCCAAATCCAAGCTAAATCGCGATATTACCTTATTAATATAGTCAGCTTGGGGCCTACCTCCTTTTATTTCTTTGGGCCACCGCAACCACCTTGTCATTTCTTTGTAAACTGGATGCCGATCAACCGATGTTCTTACGCGCGATGGTCGTTGGCCCGCCACCGATCGAGCTAGTGGCGCGCAATTCCAGGGTTCCGCTACAACAGAGCCAACGGCGTCTGCCACCGTTTCGGTGGGTCCCGGGGGAAGCAGGACAACTTGGTCCAAAATCATCAGACGGACCACCAGATGGCGGGGGTAATTCTGTCTCACGGCAACACACCCTTAGCCGACTATCCACCCAGCTTGCTCGGTTGAATTCCCGAAGTAGGAGGCTGTATAGTGGAGCGAGTTCAGGAAGCCTGCCTTAGCAATCAGAGGTGAGCGTAGCTCAGCTGGTAGAGCATCGGTCTGTGGCACCGAGGGTCGCGGGTTCAAATCCCGTCGCTCACCCCAACTATCTTAGGGTCCGGCCCGGAGACATAGGTTACAGATCGTTCGGCAGACATAGGTTACACTTTTGGGCCAAAAGGGTTGTCGAGAGGCGATCGGCCTCATCAGCAAAAATGACAAGGGCGGCTGCGATGAACGTGTGAGGCCGTGTCAGCGCGCGTCGTCCTAGGCAGAAGCAACTCAGTCCGCCGGCGGAGGATGAAGGGCATATGACGATGTAAGCTGGATTGCGTTGTGCAGGGTTCGATAGAGGGGACAACGCATCGCATAGATTCCATGCGTGCGCTCAACGACTTCGCGGCTTTGTTCAGGAGCGACTAACTGCATCGCGACGTGGATACGGCGGATGACGAGAACTCCTTCTTCAGTTTCCACCTCGCCCGTGACTTCCGCAACGAGCTTGCCATTGGTGGCGTCAACGTGACGCGCTTCCAGCGCGCCTCCGAAGGTGCCAAGCATTCAACCGGCGGTCGCGGCGATCACGTAGTCGATGGTCGCGGCATGAGTTTCTTTCAGTTTGGCAGGATCGACCTTGTAGTGTTCGGCGATCGCGCCGTGGACGCTGAAAGAGACTGGCTGCGGTTCACCAGGTAAATAGGCGATGCGAAGGGGGCCGACCTTCCGCTCGATCCGTACCTTGGAAACATAGACCACATCAGACATGACTTGCTCCTTGCTGGTGCCACGATTCCCCGGTGCGCCGTCTATCCCGGGAAAGGCGCTTCATCGAAAATACAGCCAGCTCCCGGCCATTACTTATGGCGAATCTCCTCTGGCGCTCGCTGTCGATCGAGGGGCAGCACCTGCAATTGCCACTGGACTGGAACGGATGTCGGAAGGAAACAAATCTTGCTATCGCAGGCTTGATATTCGAGCTTGCCCGAAATAGCGATGGTTTTCCCGTCGGTCCCAAGCGAGTTGCTGAAGTCCGCCGCAGTGGCGACTTGCACGTCCTGGGTGATGCGGAACGTGCCCTCGAAGACAGGGACACGCTCCTTGATCACTGGTAGGTAAAGAATCTTGGAGCTCGGGTAGACCGCTGGCTTGAGCTGCATTCCGGGCGCGGGGTCAATCAGCAGATTGATCGACTTATAGCCCTTCGTGCCGGGAGCATAGACGTGGACGTCCGGCGGGAGCCGCACTTCCGCTGTGAGGGTTATATTGCTTCCTGGAAAGCCGGTGCGATCGGATTGCTCGACCGTAAGCTGAAGGTGAGGTGCTTCTACGGTGTCGTGTACTTCTTGGCCCAGCTCCGGAAAAAGCCTTGCAATCACATTGTTTCCGGAAAGCCGCTCACGGTACTTCGCTTCAAAGAATTTTTCTCGAATCACGCCTTGAGCGTCGATGAAGAAATATCCCGGGCGCGCCATACCCTTGTATTGGCCCACGGCCTCGATGTTGAGAACCTGGTAGGCACGAAGGATTTTGGAGTCAGGGTCGGCGAGCAAGGGAAAATCAATCTTCCGGCGGTCCGCAAAGTATTTCAAAATGGCTTGAGTGTCATAGCTGATCGCCGCGAGTTTGATTCCCTGCTTTTCGAATCTTGCTTTTGCGTTTTGCAGCTGAACCAGCTGCCCTTTGCAGTAGGGTCACCAGTCCGCGGAACGGAAAAACAGGAGAACCGTTCCGTTAGTTCCCTTCAGACTGTCCAGCGTTTGGTCCTGGCCAAATTGGTCGCGAGCCGAAAATGCCGGCGCCTTCTTTCCGACGGGGAGACCAATCGAAGTGAGTAACTTAAGTGACGAAACGTGGATGGTCCGGTCATCCAGCGCCCCTTCTACCGTTACGCTATTCCCCAAATTCCCTAGAGCCTGCGTTTGCGGTTCCAAGTCGTAAATTTGCCGGGTAGTGTCGTCATACAACACCAGCTTTGCCGCCGGGACTTTTTCCGTGCACTTGGCAGCCTCGGCAAACGCCTCGTCAACGGTGCAGCCACTATTGATGATAACGCCAGACCACGATCCGGAATTTGTCATGCGATCCTGCCCTGACACAGCGAGTGAGGAGGTGAAAAGGATGGCCAGAATTAACATCCAGCAATGCTTCGTCATGCTCCATTCGCTTCGAACCACCCGCGCCTCCGAGTCGGAATTGTATTCGCTGTCCGTATCCGTATAAGGTACCACGCGTGAAGGCTTTTGGTTCGTCCGCTTCCGCGTTACTTTCAGCTGTGGCCAGGGGAGTCGAAGACTTGGGGTATCCTATCGCAAGGCGGTCAGGTGTATATTATCGGTCCGTCGAATTATGAAACAAAGTTCAATGTGAGCAACCAATGAACCTGGAAATCGTCGTCAAGTATTGCACGATTTGAAATTACGAGTCCAAAGCCGTCGGTCTGGCGGAAAAACTTCTGGCTCTGAAAGAGAATATCAAATCGCTCAGCCTGATGCCTTCAGGCCGGGGCGCATTTGAGGTCGTCGTGAATGGGAAGACAATTTATTCCAAGCTCCGAACCGGCGATTTTCCTGACTTCGACGCAATTCTCAAATCCGTCAAGTCGATGTGTTGAATTCCGTCCCCGCGAAATTCGATGTGCGCCTTCCCGCCTTTCCGTCCAGCGGTTTGCCCGGAGCCAGTTTGTATGGAGAGTGATGCGTGCCTGGTGGTCGTCGCGGTCTTCAAAACCGTTGCCCCGGCACTTTGTGTCGGGGGGTAGGTTCGATTCCTACCCTCTCCGCCAACCTTTCAACATTCGAGACACCATCGAAAGGAGGTAGTCGCCCACGTCGCGCGAGCAGATTCTCAGGCTGACTGCGCTGTCCTCCTGTGCCGGTTGAGCTTCCAAGCTCAGCCAGCAGGCTCTGGCGCAGGTTCTGCGTCAGCTACCGATCCTTGACAGCCGCAATCTCCTAGTTGGCGCCGCCACTGGAGACGACGCAGGGGTGTATCGTATCGACCGAAATCGCGCGCTGGTGCAAACGACCGATTTCTTCACGCCGATCGTCGACGACCCATTTGCCTATGGACAGATCGCGGCGACGAATGCTTTGTCTGACGTTTATGCCATGGGCGGCCGTCCGTTGACGGCGCTCAACGTCATGGGAATCCCTCCAGATTTGATGCCACTCCGCATTATTAATCTGATCCTTCGCGGAGGCGCTGCGAAGATCAAAGAAGCAAAGTGCGTCCTGATCGGTGGCCATACAATTAGAAACCCGGAGCCTATCTACGGCCTCGCCGTCACCGGCCTGGTATCGCCCCGGCGCATGCTGACCAACGCCAAAGCTCGCGCGGGTGACGTGCTGATCCTGACGAAACCGCTGGGCACGGGTATCATCACCACAGGAATTAAGCGTGGCCTAACCAGCCATTCGCTGGAACGCAAAGTTATCGCCGTTATGACAAAACTCAATAGTGTCGGGGCGGAACTAGCCGAAAGAGGGCTTCTTAAAGCCGCGGTTGATGTGACCGGGTTTGGGCTGCTCGGGCACCTCGGCGTGATGTGTCGCGCCAGCGGCGTTGGCGCCGAGATTAATGCTAAGGCTGTGCCGGTGATCGACGCTGGAGTCTTCCAACTCATTGCGTCCGGCTGCATCCCTGGCGGCAGTCGTGACAATCTTGCCTTCGCGGCCACTTTCACGGAATGGGACGGCGCCACTTCTGCTCAAAGGGCTCTGTTGGCGGATGCTCAGACGAGCGGCGGCCTCTTACTGAGCGTTCCGCGGCGAAATCTGGATGCAGTATTGAAGCATTTGAAGCGCAAGCACGCGCTCTGCGCCGCCGCTATCGGTCAGATCGTGCGGTCCAGCAAGCCGAAGATCAGAGTGATGGCATGATACGCTTCGGACTGCGCGGCATCCCGTCTGTCGACAGACTCGCGCGGGCCCTTGGCGATACGGGGTTGCCTCATCCTACCGTCGTAGCAATAATTCGGCGGGAACTGGCCGCACTGCGCAAACACGCAGCGATACCTGGCTTCGAAGACATCCTCACGCATCTGCGTTCCACGCTGAGAATCCTGCGCGCATCCCGCATCCAACCTGTAATTAATGGCACCGGCATTCTGGTTCACACGAACTTTGGTCGTGCGCCACTGGGGCAAACTGTGATGGACGCGGTGTCTCGAGTTGCGTTGCAATACAACAATCTTGAATACGGGCTTGCCGAGGGAGGACGGGGCGATCGCGCCGCGTATCTGGAACAAAGTCTCGCGCTACTATGCGGCGCGGAAGCCGCGACGGTGGTGAACAATAATGCGAGCGCGCTAGTCCTGATTCTTCGCCATTTCTGTGAAGATGAAGCTCCTGCCGCGACCAGGCATAAGAGTCGCCGAAATCAGCCGCGCAGGAACCAGGTCGTGATTTCACGCGGGGAACTGATTCAGATCGGCGGTGGATTCCGGATTCCGGAAATTCTCGAGGCCAGCGGAGCGCAACTGCGCGAGGTCGGGACGACCAACAAGACTTCCCTCAACGACTACGCTCGCGCCATCACGCGCGAGACCGCGCTGATCTTGAAAGTACATCGCAGCAATTTTTTTATGGATGGCTTTGTTGACTCTCCGTCCACCGACCCCATCTCAAAGCTGGCGCGCCGCAAGCGAGTCCCCTTCGTCGAAGACTTGGGTAGTGGTGCGATGATTCAAACTGAATCCGTTTCTGGCCTGGAACACGAGCCTACTCCCGCGGAGGTGTTACGAAACGGAGTGGATTTGGTCTGCTTCAGTGGCGACAAACTGTTAGGCGGCCCACAGTCGGGTATTATTGCAGGCAGAGCGAAATTGGTCTCCGCACTCAAGCGCGAGCCGCTGTTTCGCGCGCTGCGCTGCGACAAACTGATCCTGACTGCGCTCGAGGCGACGGTGGACATTTACTTGCGTAATTCGAGCGGCCTCCCGAATGCGAACGAGCTTCACAATCCGCCGAGCGCCTGTGAGATTCCCCTGCTCGCGATGCTGTACACATCGAACGACGACCTGCAAGTTCGCGCCGGGAAGATCATCGCAGCACTGGATGGGTTACCCCTTAAAGCGGCAGCAGGCAGGGGCAGCACTCAAATTGGAGGAGGTGCGCTGCCTCGCTCGATTTTGCAGTCCACGACGCTCGAGATTACGCACAACAAGCTCAGGCCGCAGGAATTGGCCGTACGCCTGCGTTCGCATACTCCCCCTATTGTCGGGTACATTGAACGAGGCCGGCTCAAGCTCAACCTGCGAACGGTGTTCGCGGATCAAGACGCTGAAATCGTCGCGGCGCTCCGCGCCGCAATATGACACAAGTAAGGCGAAACTCACCACGCAATGTGGTGCTACGTACAGGATTCCGATGGCTGAGCCTCAACATTTCATCGTCGCCACCGCTGGTCACGTGGATCACGGGAAGAGTGCGCTGGTCAAAGCATTGACCGGGACCGATCCCGACCGTCTGCCCGATGAGAAAGCGCGAGGCATCACCATCGACCTCGGCTTCGCGCACTTGGAACTCCCCGCAACCGCACTTGGAACTTCATCCTTTCTACTTGGAATTGTTGACGTGCCTGGGCACGAAGACTTCGTGAAGAACATGGTCGCGGGTGTCGGCTCAATTGATTTGGCATTGCTCGTGGTAGCGGCTGACGACGGATGGATGCCCCAAACAGAGGAGCATCTGCAAATTCTCACCTACCTCGGAGTCAACCGCGCCGTGGTCGCGTTGACCAAAATCGATCTGACGCCAAACGAAGAAATAGCGACCGACGCGATTCGAAAAAACTTGCTGGACACGCCATTCGCTGGCGCGCCGATTATCCCCACGTCGGTCGTCAGCGGCCGAGGCCCTGAAGATTTGAAAGCGGCTTTCGCAAAAGTTCTAGCGGGTAAGGCGCCGTCGGCGGACATTGGCAAACCGCGTTTGCCGGTCGATCGGGTCTTTAAATTGCAGGGCATCGGCACAGTCGTCACCGGCACGTTGACGGGAGGCACAATGCGTCGCGGCCAAACTGTGGTGATCCAGCCGTCCGGGAAGAAAGCGCGCATTCGCACGATTCAATCCCACAATCGCGACGTTGAGGTCAGCGGTCCCGGCACGCGAACTGCTCTTAATCTGTCCGACCTGAACGCGCTCGGGGACGTTCAACGCGGCGACACGGTAACGCTGGATGCGTTTGGCGGGCCAAGCATGATCGTCGATGTGCAATTGGAAATTTCGCCGAGAGCGGCTCGTCCCCTGAAAGACGGTTCCCGTGTGCGTGTTCATCACGGCAGCTGCAATGTTGCCGCGCGCGTGGCTTTTTACCAAAACAAAGACTTGGCTGCCGGAGAGAACGCCCTCGCGCAACTGCGGTTGGAGAAACCATCGTTGGTATTTGCTGGTGATCGTTTCATTGTGCGCGACTGGGCTGAGCAAAACACGCTAGCGGGTGGGGTCGTCCTCGATCCGGACGCCAGCCGACAATTGTTCCACAGTGAAGCCCATCTGCAGCTCCTCGGTGAGCGTGGAAAATCGCCCGAGGACGTTTTGAGCTTTGTCGTCTCACAAGTTGTGCGCGACGGCGGGGCGCGACGGTCGCAATTGTTACTGAAGTCGCGATTTAGCGCACATGCGATATCCGACGCGGTTACGCGGGCGGCCTCGGAAGGCAAGATTGTTGTCCGACGAGAATATGTCTTTGACTCCGCTAAATGGCAGGTCTGGCGTCGCCATGCGGTCGATGCGATAGACTCGCACCATCGAGCGCATCCCGAACAGATCGGCGTGTCACTCACGGATCTTCGGAGGATCCTCAAAGCGAAATTGCCGAACGAGGATCTCTTTGACGCATTCATGGGAGATTTGTACGCAAATGATTTTGTTCGTGTCGGCGCCGCGATTCGCAGGGCAACGCATCGCCCCGCTTTGCCGGCACAGCTTCAGGCGGCCGGCGCGAAGCTACGTTCCGCTCTGGCGGCCAAACCATTCGATCCTCCCTCGCGCAAGGAACTCGCGTCTGATTCCATTTCACAACAGGCTTTGCGGTTTTTAATTGCAACCGGCGAGGCCGTAGAGATCAACATGGAAGTGCTGATGACTGCGGACAGCGTAAGGCGGGCGACTGAGGTGATCCGCCAGTACCTTCGCGAGCACGGCCCAGCGACGGTGAGCGAGTTGCGACAGACGCTGGGCAGCAGCCGGCGCGTCATCGTCCCATTGCTGGAACGGCTTGACCGCGATGGAGTTACTGTCCGTCGAGACGATAAGCGCACTCTGTCCCTAACGTCGACAAGCGGCTGACGTCATCTCGGGCTGCGTCCAGTTGACATGCAATCTCGTTATCCGTATGATCGCGTCGAGTTTCGGCGGAAACTTCAAGGGGAGACGCTTATGTCTGAGGGCATAAAGTCTGGGTACCCTGACGAGCATCATTCCACGGCCCCTCGCTTCACTCATCGCGGTTTTTCCCTTGCCCTGAATCCTGCATCCACTCTGAAAATCAATGGACCCGATTTCTCCTTTCCTGCATCTCACGTTTTGCGGGAGCGTCCCGCGGGGTGACGCCATGATGCGCGGCGCGCAGCGTTCGTGAGGTGAGGCACTTGGCCTTCTACTAGAATCGCAGCTGTGGAGGTTCCAGCCATGGAAACCAATCGCAGGACATTCCTGAAGGTTGCAACCCTTGGTAGCGCGGCAGCAACGGTCTTTGGATTTGACTTGAAGCCTGCATACGCGCAGCTTCGCGAGCTTAAGATCGCGCGTGCGACCGAAACGCGCTCGACGTGCCCTTATTGCGCGGTAGGTTGCGGCGTCATCATCTATACGCTCGGCGACAAGGCCAAGAATGTCACTTCTCAGGTGATTCATGTCGAGGGCGATCCCGACCACCCCACCAATCGCGGAACTCTTTGCCCGAAGGGCTCTTCGCTCGAACAGGACATGCTCAACCCGCGGCGGCTCACCAAACCGCAAGTCCGGCGCCCGGGTGCGACGCAGTGGGAGGACATCTCCTGGGATGACGCCCTGAACGAGATTGCGCGCTGGACTAAGAAGACGCGCGACGATACGTTTGTGGAGAAGGACGCCAGCGGGCACACTGTGAACCGATGCGAAGGTATTTCGTTCATCGGCGGTTGCACCGACACAAACGAGTTCAATTATCTGGTCGTCAAGACCATGCGCAGCCTGGGGGTCTGCTACCTGGAAAACCAGGCCCGTGTTTGACACGGCCCCACGGTCTCAAGTTTGGGACCAACATTCGGACGCGGGGCAATGACCAACGGTTGGATCGACATCAAGAACACCGACATGATGTTGATCATGGGCGGAAATCCGGCCGAGAACCATCCCTGCGGATTCAAGTGGGCGATGGAGGCCAAACGCAACCGCAACGCCAAACTGATTTCTGTAGACCCGCGATTCACCCGCACATCTTCCACCGCCGATCTTTTCTTACAAATTCGCGCCGGCACGGACATTGCGTTCCTTGGCGGGGTGATCCGCTACGCAATCGAAAATAACCGGATCGCGCACGATTATCTGGTGAACTATACAAACGCCGCGTTTGTCGTCAAGGAAGGATTCAAACTGCCCGAGGACGGACTGTACTCCGGGTTCGATTCTGCGGGCGGGACTTACGCCGACAAGAACACCTGGAACTATCAGGCGGTCATAGGCTCCAGTGGCAGTGCACCTGAACCCACGTCCGGCAATGCAAAAGGACCAGTGCCGGCACCCTCTCTTCCTCCCAATGTCGCCTACGACCTGACCCTTCAAAACCCGCGCTGCGTGTTCCAACTACTGAAACAGCAGTATTCGCGTTACACGCCGGAGATGGTCGAGCGAATTACCGGCATACCCAAGGACCAATTTCTACGCGCTGCCGACCTTTTCACGTCCGTTCGCAAGGATGGAGACATGAAGAAGGCGGCGACGATTATTTATGCCGTCGGCTGGACGCAACATAGCTTCGGGACACAAATTATCCGCACGGCGGCGATCTTACAGCTCCTGATGGGAAATGTCGGGCGTGCCGGTGGCGGTGTGAACGCGCTGCGCGGTCATTCGAATATTCAGGGTGCCACGGACATGGCCGGCCTATACGATAGCCTGCCTGGGTACCTGAAAACGCCTGTTCCCGCCGACACCGATTTGGCGACGTATCTGAAGCGCGTCACACCTACAGCGTCGAAGCCTGCAGCATGGGATTCGATGAATTATTACTCGAACACGCCGAAATTCTTCGTTTCGTTCCTGAAGTCGCTGTATGGCGGTGCGGCCACGAAGCAGAACGACTTCGCCTTCCACTATCTGCCGAAGGTCGACCGCGATTACTCCTGGACCCACATCTGGGACGACATGTACAACGGCAAGGTCAAAGGCATGATGGCCTTCGGAATGAATGGCGTGATGGTTGGACCTGACACGAACAAGAATATCAATGCGCTCAAGAAGGCCGACTGGCTGGTGGTGGGTGAAATTTACCCGGATGAGACCAGCGAATTCTGGCGCGCGCCAGGCACCACGGAAGAGGAAATGAGGAACATAAAGACCACGGTGTATCGCTTGCCGTGCGCCGGCTTTGCCGAAAAAGACGGGAGCATGACGAACTCGGCGCGCTGGGTCACGTGGAAATATGCCGCGGTTCCACCTCCGGGAAACGCGCGCCTCGATCAAGACATCGTCGCGGAAATTTTCCTGCGTGTTCGAGATCTATACAGGAAAGAGGGCGGGAAATTCCCCGACGGAATTCTGAATCTTACCTGGGCATATGCTGACCCGGCTCATCCACCTCTTAGCCAACTGGCTATGGAAATCAACGGGAAAGCGATAGCGGACCTGAAGGATGAGGCGACAGGACAAGTAATCAAAGCTGGGCAGCAGCTGCCTGGATTTGCGTGGCTGAAGGACGATGGGACAACCAGCTGCGGCAACTGGATCTATTCCGGTAGCTGGACGGAGGCGGGGGCGCAGATCCAAAGGCGAGGCACGGAGGACCCCTCGGACTTAGGAATTTTTCCGAACTTCTCGTGGTCGTGGCCGGCCAATCGGCGTGTGCTCTATAACCGCGCTTCGTGCGATCTGAACGGCAAACCGTGGGATGCAGAGCGCCCCCAGGTTTGGTGGCTCGAGGGAACGGGGAAATGGGTCGGCAATGACGTACCCGACTTCAAACCCGATTCGCCGCCAAAGGAGCATTTGGGCCCGTTTATCATGAACCCGGAAGGAGTGGGACGATTGTTCGCTCCGATCGGAGTCCTGGCGGACGGGCCGTTCCCTGAGCACTACGAACCGATTGAAAGTCCAATCAAGAATCCCTTGCACCCTGAACAGTCGAATAATCCCCTGGTGAAGAAATTTAATACACCCTACGACAAGTTTGGAACGCCTGAGGAGTACAGCATCGTCTGTACCACGTACCGACTAACTGAGCAGTATCACTACTGGACAAAGAACAATCCGATGAACGTCCAGCTGATCCCTGAGCCGTTCGTGGAAATTCCGGTCGAGTTGGCGGACGAAAAAGGAATTCGCGGGGCAGACAAGATCAAGGTCATAAGCGCGCGAGGAACTTACATTGCCAAGGCGTTTGTCACTCGGCGGCTGAAGCCGATGATGATAGACGGCAAGAAGGTTTATCAGATCGGGTTGCCGATTCATCAAGGCTTCCGCGGCATAGGCGAGGACGAAGGAAGAAACGCGCGGACGCCGGCCAATTTGCTGACGCCTGCTGTGACCGATCCGAACGCCCACACCCCCGAATCCAAGGGTTTCTTAGTGAAAATCGAGAAGGCCTAGGGAGCGGACGATGAGCCAGGCGGCGACAGAAATAGTCCGGATTTCAGGACACGCCGGGACCGTTCCCGGTGCGGGGTTGAACCGCGAGTTTCAGGTCTGCAAGTTGGTCGATACGACCACCTGCATTGGCTGCAAAGCATGTGAAGTGGCTTGCCTGGAATGGAATGGTTATACCTTTAGCGAAACCACTTTTAACAACACCTACCAGACCATGCCCGAAACGGCGTGGAACTACTGGAACCTCATCAAATTTAATGAGCACGAGCGGGAAGACGGAACCTTGCAGCTCCTGATGCGCAAGGACCAGTGCATGCATTGCGAGGAGCCGGGATGCCTGGTCGCGTGCCCGGCCGACGGCGCCATCGTCCAGTACGCCAACGGTATTGTGGACTTCCAGCAGGACAAGTGCATAGGCTGCGGCTATTGCATGAGTGGTTGCCCATTCAACATTCCGAAGTTCAGCCCAACGGCGCGTAAAGTTTTCAAGTGCACATTGTGCGTCGACCGCGTCACGCAGGGCCTTGAGCCCGCGTGCATCAAGTCCTGTCCTACGGGCTGCCTGCACTTTGGCACGAAGATGGAAATGAAAGAGCTCGGCGAAGCGCGCGCCACTCAGCTTCGCGACCATTCCGGGTTTGCCAATGCCGGAGTGTACGACCCCGAGGGAGTGGGTGGGACGCACGTCATTTACGTTCTTCACGACGCCACCAATCCGGAAGCCTACGGCGGGCTGCCGAAGAATCCACAAATTCCTTGGACTGTGAAACTGTGGAAGACACCGCTGAAGTGGCTGGGGAATCTGGCCATCATTGGCGGCTTGGTCGGCGTCTTCGTTCATTACCTGCGGTTCGGACCGAAAATCGTTCCGCCCGATGAAGAGAATCTCTCTCAGGGCGGAGCGCTCCGGCAAGGTGGCGCGCCGCAAGGAGGAAACAGGCCATGAGCACCACGCCGATTCTTGGGAACGGGCGTGTCCTCCGATACCCGTATCACGAGAGGGTCGTCCACTGGCTGGCGGCCCTTTCGTACATCTATCTCATGCTCACGGGACTGGCGTTCTGGTCCCCTTGGCTTTTTTGGATCGCCGTGCTCTTCGGCGGAGCTACTGTTTCGCGCGAACTCCACCCCTGGGCAGGCTTGCTCTTCGTGGCCGCGACCCTGATGATGTATGGGATGTGGGGCAGGCAGATGCATGAGACGGAATCCGACAAGGAGTTCTGGCGCGCCGTTCCACATTATGTGCGGAACGAAGACGAGTTGGTTCCCTCCGCCGACCGGTTCAACGCCGGCCAGAAGATCCTGTTCTGGGGATTTTTCTGGTGTGGAATCCTGCTGCTGCTCTCCGGTCTGATCCTTTGGTTCACTCATCTGGTTCCTTGGAACCTCCGTTATTTGCGCTATTTCGCGGTGATCGTCCATCCGGCGGCCGCCCTGCTCACGATTGGACTGTTCATCATTCACGTGTATATGGGAACAGCGATGGAACGCGGCGCCTTCGGCTCGGTGATTCGAGGCGATGTTTCGGTCGGCTGGGCGAAAAGGTACCACCGCATCTGGTATGAGCACTTGGTGCGGGATGCTGCGGCTAGGAAATGAAAAACGGAAGATGGGATGTTCGCATCCGGCGTGCCAGTGAACTGGCCGCTGCTCATCCGTTTGCGCTCGAGGGCCTGCGATTCTACGAACGCGTCGCGCGATTTCAGGAGTCGCTGTACTACCAGATTGAATCGGCCTGCGGCCATTCAAATGTGCCCCGAGCGCCCGGTACTCTGCGGCAGGAATTCGACCCATTTCTGCTTCTTCCGCGATTCTCTCCCTTCCTTTCTCTGATCGAGCAAATCGCTCCGTCGCCTCTTTCGCGTTCCGCCCGTGAACTTGGCATGCAGTCCGGCAGCCAATGGCAGGAGAAACTCTCGAAGTTCTGGGACGCAGGTCTGGGACCGCCGGGGAATCTCGAACCAGCCGAAGCCCTGCTCTCATGGATCTTCTTGCAACCGTACGCTGAATATCTTGCGGATCACACGGATTGGACCGCGCCAAGCGGCACACCTTCCGTTTGCCCGCTCTGCGGCGGCAAACCTCAGGTGGGCGCGTTGCGGCCAGAGGGCGACGGCGGGAAACGCTCGCTCATCTGCTCGCTGTGCGGGACGGAGTGGCCATATAGACGGCTTGTGTGTCCCGCCTGCGGCGAAGAAGACGTGCACAAGCTCGCCGTTTACACCGCGAAAGAGTTCAGCCACGTCCGCGTCGAAGCGTGCGAGGTGTGCCACAGCTATATCAAAACAGTTGATCTGACCAAGGACGGGCACGCCGTGCCTGTGGTGGACGAACTGGCAACAATCCCTCTGAATCTCTGGGCCACCGAACACGGCTACACGAAACTTCAGAACAATTTCCTGGGAATCTAGAAATCGCAACACGAGAATCAGCAGCGGAAGTTCACGCTGCATGTGGCTAGATCCGCGGCCCAACACAATCTCTCGAAAGTGCCATTCACAGCCATACGCTGAGCTTCGCGAGGTGATTCGTGGGACAAGCACTGGATGTGCACCGGAGACACTTCGCGTTCACGATCACCTTTCGTTAGATTTTTCCGCAACTAACGATGGGCCTCGCGCTCCTGCTTGCAATTTGCGTCACCGCATTCCTCAAGACGCCCACGCTGCGCTGGAATCCCTGCCGTTCCTCTTCTGACATTTCCGGCTCGAGTATTTGGCTCACGCCTTCGTGACCCAGCACGCTGGGAAGTGAAATGGTGACCTCGTATTGCGGATTGTACGATCCAATCGGGATGACCGCGTGTTCGTCGCGCAGGATTGCTTCAGCAATGCGCGCCGTGACCATGCCAATCCCGAGTTGGCTTGCGCCGGTTCCTTCGATAATCGTGATATTCGCGAAGCGGACATCCTGCTCCACGCTTCTGCGGAACGCGTCCAGGGACTGACCACTCTGGTCAAGCAACTCGGCTATGCGTTTGCCTCCGACCCGTGCAGAGGACCACAGGAAAACCTGGGACGTGCCGTGTTCTCCGACGACTTGCGCCTCGACATACATCGGGTTCACCTTTAACCTGCGGGCGAGATGTAAACGAAAGCGCAGCGTGTCCAGAAAAGTGCCGGTGCTCAGTACGCGTTCATGGCCGGCGAGTCCGCGAGCAAGGTCGGCCAGCGGATCGGGTGGGTCGGTAACAACGAGGATCAGCGCCTGCGGTGCTACCGCAACGATTCTGGGAACAACATCTCTGTACACGCCCGCATTAGTGTCAAGAAGCTTCAGTCTTCCGGCTGGATCGCTGCGGTCCGTGGCCCCGCCAGTCTTTTCATTGACGCCCGCCGTGACGATCACGAGCACGGCGTCGGCTAGATCTGCATACTCGCCAGCGAGAAGGTCCACGGCCGGAGAGAGTGTGGCGCCATATTGAAGATCCGCCACGACACCCTTCGCGCGCTCATGATTCTTGTCCAGCACAACGACGCGGCACGCAATTCCTCGCATGATGAGAGAGAGAAGACAAGCGGAGCCAACGCCCCCCGCTCCTACAATGCCCACTTTCATGACGAGTCTCCTTTTGTGTATTCAGGCCGCTGCGCCCTTCCATTCGCCTCAGTTGGAGTTGCCGCTCGTCAGCTTGCCGCAGCACTCCGGTCGCTCTGGCAAGCTTGAGCGATCCCACCCCCCACCAAGAGCCTGAATCAGCAAAACGGTATTCGCCATGCGCCGGCCCAAGATATTCACCGCAGTCACTTCATCGTTGAGCGCGGCACTCTGCGCGATGATCACCTCCAGATAATTGGTGACGCCGCCCTGATAGCGCGTGTTGGAAAGGTCGAGTGAAGTCTGTGCCGCTGTCACCGCCTGATCCTGTACGTTGGCCTCATTCTCCAGAATCCTCAGAGCGGCCAGATTGTCTTCCACTTGCTGGAATGCAGCAAGCACACTTTCCCGATAGGTTGCAACCTGAGAATCGTAGGCGGCTCGCGCCTCGTCGGTGAATGCACGGCGCCTTCCCACGTCGAAAATTGTTCCCAGGGCTGAGCCTCCCACAGACCACAGCCCGCTCGGTCCAGTGAGCAGTGTGGTGATCGTGGCGCTCTCAAATCCGCCCGAAGCCCCCAAATTAATCACCGGGTAGTAAGCCGACTTGGCTACTCCGATCTGCGCATTCGCGGCCGCTACCCGCCTCTCGGCCGCAGCGACGTCCGGGCGCCTTTCCAGTAGCTCCGAAGGCAGGCTCACCGGAATGTGCGGGGGCGGCACAGTGAGAGGCAGCGGGGAAAGACTGAACTCTGCCGGAGGCTTCCCGATAAGGATCGCTACCGCGTGCTCATATTGCGCCCTCACCACGCCTACGTCGATGGCCAGTGCGCGGGTTGTTTCCAGTTGTGTCTTTGCCTGCTGGACTTCTACCTCCGAAGACAGTCCACCTTGGAAACGGCTCTGGGTCAACTCGAGCGCTTGCTCGTACTGCTTAACTGTAGAGTTCAGGAGTTGCTCCTGGGCGTCCAGGCTCCGCGCTTGGAAATAATCGATCGCCAAATCAGCGTGCAAGCTCAGGTTGACCGTTGCCAGGTCCGCGGCACTAGCTTGCGCCTGCTCCCTGTAAGACTCCACAGTTCGGCGTACGCGCCCCCAGACGTCCGCTTGGTACGAGAAGTCGAACGGCAGCACGAAATCGTTTTCAGTGATGCCATTGAAGGTCGAGCTAGGAGGCGGACGGTTGGCCGACGTTCTCGTGCGAGATGCGGAAAGGCCTCCGGTAACGGTCGGGTAATAGTCGGCGCGATAGTAGCGTAGAACGGCTCGCGCCTCCTGATACTGTGCTTCTGCGGCCTTCAGATTCTGATTGGATACGTCGACCTGAGCCTCAAGCGCGTTAAGTTGCGGGTCTTGAAAGACCGTCCACCAGCTACCTCCAAGATCTTGGTCATTGGGCGCAGCGGCCTTCCAGTTCCCCGCCTCTTTATAGGCGGGCGGGACTTGTACCACGGGAGTGTGGTAGTTCGGTCCAACTGCACATCCACTTAGCTGGAGCGCTGTAAGGGCGAGCAGAACTTCCCAAGATGCCTGCTGCGCCTTCCTGATGAAAATCATCGGTCCGCGTTTCACTTGGCATCTCCTGGCAATGTTGCCTGAACAATTTGGACTTGTTGACCAGCGACTATCGAGTCAGGCGGGTTGATAATGACTTGATCATCAGCGTGGAGACCAGCGACGATCTCGATCTGGTCGCCGAAGTCGTGGCCAGGGGTCACGGTCGTCAGTACGACTTTCCCGCCTTTGATAATGGCGACGTGTAAACCTTCGGAACGGAATATCAGCGTATTAACTGGAAGCAGGTATGTAGAGGACTGCGTCGGGACCTGCAGGTGGACTTCGGCATAAGAACCCGTGAGCAAAGTGCCCATGGGATTGTCTACATCAACTTCGATCAGCAAGGTGCGGGTGGTCACATTGATGGCGTCGGCGGTGCGGACCAGCTTTCCCTGAAACGTGCGCCCCGGAAACTCCGCGAGGGCTAGATTGGCGGTCATGCCGACCTTAACGCCCTGCGAGTATTCTTCGGGAACGTTCACGTAAACACGCAACGTACCGGGCTGAGCGATGTGAAAAAGATCCGTCTTCACTCCGCCTGCGCTGCCGGAATTGATCAGGTCGCCGATATCCGTGTTGCGTGCGGTCACGACGCCGTCGAAAGGAGCATAAATCTTCTCGAAAGACTGCAGCGCCTGAAGCTCCTTGACGTTGGCTGCATCCGCTTCAACGATCGCCTGGTTTGCGTTGTAGGAGCCCACCGCATTGTCCACGTCCTGCTGGGAAACGGCGTTCGTCTTGATCAATCCTTGGTAGCGGTTCTTAGTGATCTCGGCAAGGGCGAGATTCGCTTTCGCCGTATTGAGGTTGCTCAGCGATTGCGCCAATTGCTGGTCGACCTCTGGAGCGTCGATTACCGCAAGCAACTGTCCTGCCTTGACGTGCGCACCAATATCGGCATACCAGCTTTTGAGATATCCGTTTGTGCGCGCATAGATCGGTGAACTGATGAAGGGCTGCACGTTGCCAGGCAGGATGATCTCCTGCGCGGGCGCAGTTTGCTTGGGCGAAACCACGGACACCGCAGTGACAGCCACCTGCGAAGTCTCGGCGCGAAGTGTCTTGCCAGCTCTCACACGCGACCAGATTCCTGTTGCTAGGAGGGCCGCGGTCGCGACCAGCGCGATCGCTAGGACCAGCCAACGGATACGAGTCGCCCTTTTTACCCGTGCTTCACCCGGGCTTGAAACTTCGCCGGCGTTTCGTCCAACTTCAATTTGAGGCGACATAGTAGCTCCCATACAAACCGGTGCCTATCGCTCGCTGCTGCTAGGGGCGGCGTGCTGCCGCGAACCCTGCAGCAGGCTGAAAAATGTCGGGACAAAAAAGAGCGTCGAGACCGTCGCAAAAAGCAATCCGCCGATGACTGCGCGGCCGAGCGGAGCGTTTTGCTCTCCGCCGTCCCCGAGCCCGAGCGCCATGGGCACCATGCCAATAATCATGGCCAGGGCGGTCATCAGCACGGGCCGGAAACGCGTGAAGCCCGCTTCCAGTGCGGCGCCGACGGAATCGCTTCCTTCCGCCATTTTCTCCGTCGCGAAGCTCACGACCAGGATGCTGTTTGAGGTTGCCACGCCCATGCACATGATGGCTCCCATCAGTGCGGGCACGCTCAGGTTCGTGTGAGTCACAAACAAAAACCAGGCAATTCCGGCCAGCGCGGCGGGAAGTGCCGAAATCATGATGAAAGGATTCAGCCAGGACTGAAAATTGACCACGATCAGCAGATATACGAGAACGATGGAGAATGCCAGGCCGCTCAACAGGCCGACGTACGAGGCCTGCATGGTCTGCACTTGGCCACGAACGACGACTCTAGAACCGCGGGGTAATTGCTTCTGCGTTGCAGCAATGATCTTGTTGATGTCGCTCGATACCGCGCCGAGGTCACGCCCGGTGACCCCGCCAAAAATGTCAATTACTGGCGCGATGTTGTAATGGGATACGACCGCCATACCCGCTGCCCGTTGCATGGAGACGAGACTAGCCATGATTGAGGGGGGCGCGTTGGGATCTGTTCCCGTAACCGGGATATTTTGAATAGCCTGCAACGTGTCCGTGCGGTATTGAGGCGTCTGTGTGGCAATTTGGTAGCTGACATGGTCTTGCGGATCCACCCAAAACGATGGGGAAGTCTGAAAGCTGCCGCTCAGCGAAACCAAGAGATTTTGCGCAATGTCGTGGGCCGTGAAGCCAAGTTGTTCAGCCTTCGTGCGTTCGACTCTGAAACTGAGGTAGGGCTGATCGAAGGGCTGCTGAATCCGCAGGTCAGCCGTTCCTGAGACGTATCTCATCTTCTCGAGCAGCGCGTCCGCATACAGCCGGTTACCCGCCATGTTGTTTCCCAAAATCTGAACATCGATAGGAGCCGGCAAGCCAAAATTCAGAATCTGGCCGACCATGTCGGCTGGCAAAAAGGCGAACTCCACTCCCGGAAACTGCTTGGGCAGTGTCAGACGGAGTTGGTGAATGTAGTTATCTGTAGGATGGTGGTTAACGGACAAGGTCACAAGAATGTCGGCATCCGACGTCCCTACTGGGGCGGAATTGCTGTAAGAGAGATTGATGCCACTGTACGGCAGGCCTATGTTGTCAATCACGCTTTTGACTTCACTTGCCGGGATCTGTTGTCGAATGGATTGCTCGACCAAATCGCATAGATTGGCGGTTTGTTCAATGCGCATTCCCGTCGGGGCGCGCAAGTGAAGTTTGAAAGAGCCACTATCGACGTTCGGGAAGAAGTCCCGGCCCAGCCAAGGGATCAGAATTGCCAGGGATCCCAGGCAGGCGGCGAAAAATGCGATGAGGAAAGCCCCGCGATGCCGAAGGCAGCTCTCCAGCAGCCCACGATAATTTGTTCGAAATCTCTCGAACGCTGCTTCAAAACGCCTTTGAAGTCGCACCAGCGGGTTGCGGCTCTCGGAACCGTTTGTCTCGCTCTTATCTCCGCGCAAAAGATATTTCGCCATCGTCGGGACGATGGTCCGGGAAAGCACATACGACGCCAACATAGCGAACACTACTGCTTCGGCGAGCGGCACAAACAGATATCGCGCTACACCCGAAAGCAGGAACATCGGCGCAAACACGATGCAGATTGAAAGTGTGGAGACTAGCGCCGGCGTGGCTATTTGCGACGCGCTGTCCAGGACGACTTGATCCATGTCTTTTTCTGGTTCCGCATTCCGATTGCGATTGATGTTCTCGACCTCGACCGTGGCGTCGTCCACCAGGATTCCGACCGCGAGGGCGAGTCCGCCGAGGGTCATAATGTTGATCGTTTCGCCGAGAGCGCTGAACACGATGATGGAGGTCAAGATCGCCAGAGGTATGGATGTGGCGATGATCAGCGTGCTTCGCCAACTGCCCAGGAAAGTCAGAATCATGAAGGCCGTTAGGCATGCAGCTATCAGCGTTTCCCTGACCACTCCGCTGATCGCCCCTTGGACGAAAATCGACTGATCCGCGAGCGGGCTTATCTGCAACTGAGGTGGAACGGTTGCCTTGATCTGAGGCAGAAGCGCTTTGATGCCCGAGATGACATTCAGAGTTGACGCATCGCCGGCCTTCTGGATCGTCAGCAATACGGAGCGCTGCCCGTTGACCTTCACAATGTTGGTCTGCGGCGGGAAGCCATCGCGCACCCAGGCGACATCCCTTATGTAGATCGTAGTGCCGCCAATCGTCTTGATCGGAATTCGGTTCAGGTCGCTGATCGTTTGCGGTGCCGCGTTGGGGATGGAAACGTCGTATTCCCTGGATCCGATTTTAGACGTCCCGGTTGGGAGGACCAGGTTCTGCAAGCTGATCGCATTCACTACGTCGAGTGGAGACAGCCCCTTCGATTGCAATGCCGTCGTGTTGAGGTCAACCTGAACTTGGCGTTGTTTGCCGCCGTAAGGATAAGGAACCGATGCACCCGGCACCGTAATGATCTGCGTACGGATGAAGTTAAGGCCATAGTCGTTGAGTTCTTGCTCCGACATATTTTGGCCGGAAAGGGCTAACTGGAGGACGGGGACGCTCGATGCGCTGTAAGCCAAGATGAGAGGCGGCGTTGTTCCTACTGGCAACTGCTTGAGCTGCGTTTGAGAGACCGCTGTGATCTGTGCAATGCCCTGCTCAATGCTCGCGTTCGGCTGCAGAAAGACTTTGACGACTGCAATCCCGTACAGCGACTGCGATTCGATGTGCTCGATATTGCCGACGGTAGTGGTAAGCGCCCGTTCCGTGATGCTGACGATCCGGTCGGCCATGTCCTCAGGCACCAGACCGTTATAAGTCCAGATGATGCTGACCACGGGAATGTTGATGTTCGGAAAAATATCGGTTGGGGTGCGAACGATTGCGAGGGCGCCCATGATCAGGATGAGTATGGCCAATACCACGAACGTATAAGGTCGCTGTAACGCAATTCGTACGATCCACATGGCTCACAGCCCCAATCTTTCGGTCCGGCGTCGCTTGCCAAGGTTTTCCTTGGCACGCACTCCTAACAACGCAGTCCGGATGCCATTGTGAACGTGACTCGAAAGTTGCTGAAACAGGCGCAGTTAAGCAACGTCTGACAAAAATTGGATGCGTGGCCTACGCAGAACGGTCCAACGCATTGGATCGTTGTCAGTATTTGGACAGGGTGTCGCTGAAAGAAGGCGCCGACGCCCAAGAGGAGCGTCTCCGGTTTGAGCCTTGCGTCAAATCGCCCCAAGTCACTTTCATCAATACGATCACCGCTTGATCTGGAGTATCCGTTTTCCCTTTTGAAAGTTCAACGTGTTAACTTCTGTTGGATTAGTCATTGGAGGGCGGCGCCTTCATCGCTGGAGCGGAAGTATGTCAAGGTACAACCCTATTCTGTGGTCTAAGCCACCCGTGACTTGGAGCTATGGGATCGCGGTACTATCAGTGATCGCAGTAGCGATTATTTCGCTTTGGCCGCCGTTTCATTTGGAAACTGCTCCCGCGTCTCTATTTCTTTGCGCGATCCTATTCGGCGCGTGGTTTGGCGGAGCCGGGCCAGGGTTGCTGGCGACCGCCATCTCCGCGACGGTTTTTTATTATTACTTCCTGCCACCGGTCCACTCATTCGCTGCAAAGGCCGAAGAGATACCACGATTTGTTGTCTTCTTGGTGGCGGCGCTGTTTGTGTGGATGCTGAGCGCCGCGCAAAACAGGGCTACGGAATCGATTAAACACACACGGGATGAACTGAAAGCAACAGTTCAAGAACTCCAGGCAACCAACGAGGCGTTGCATTCAGAGAGCCTTGTGCGCAAACATGCAGAAGAAGAGCTGCGGCAGGCGCAGGCGGATCTATCTCGAGTGAGCAGGGTGACCACCATGGGAGAGCTGACGGCCTCCTTGGCGCACGAAGTAAATCAACCAATTGCCGCCGCCGTCACCAACGCCAATACTTGTTTGCGATGGCTTACGCGCGATCAGCCCGATCTGGAAGAGGCGCGTGCGGCTGCTACGAGAATCGTGAAAGACGGAACGCGTGCAGCGGAAATCATCAGCCGGGTCCGCCAGCTCTTTCAGAAGGGTGCTCCGCAACGGGAGTCGGTAGACGTAAACGAACTGGTTCGAGGGATGATCGCCCTCTTCCACGGCGAGGCGACGCGATACAACGTATCAATTCGGACAGGGCTGGCGGCTGATCTTCCCCAGGTCATGGCGGATCGCGTGCAATTGCAGCAGGTTCTGATGAATCTCATGATGAATGCCATCGATGCCATGAAGGATGTGAACGGGACGCGGGAGCTCGACATCAAATCGCAGCGAGCCGAAGACGGGCATCTTCTGGTGTCGGTCAGCGATACCGGCGGCGGGCTTCCCCCGCACCAAACGGACCAGATTTTCAATGCGTTCTTTACCACGAAGGCTCACGGCACCGGAATGGGTCTTCGGATTAGCCGCTCCATCGTTGAATCGCATGGGGGCCGGTTATGGGCTGGAGACAACTCTCCACGCGGCGCAAGCTTTTACGTGAGCCTGCCAATCAAAGTCGAGGAGCAGGAATTGCCGTGAACCTGATTGGCTCGTACAACTACGCACTCGTGGCACTTTCGGTGCTGATCGCCATGTTTGCGTCATACGCTGCTCTGGATCTTGCAGGTCGCGTAACGGCCGCGGGCGGTTGGACTCGCGCGGTTTGGCTGCTGGGTGGCGCTGGTGGGATGGGGACCGGCATTTGGTCCATGCACTACATTGGGATGCTGGCGTTCATCTTGCCGATTCCGGTGGCCTACCATTGGCCTACCGTTTTACTGTCACTGTTTGCGGCCATTCTCGCGTCCGTCATTGCGCTGTACGTGGTGAGCCGGCAGAAAATGGGCGCGCTCCGAGCGCTCGCGGGAAGTGTCCTGATGGGTACGGGTATTGCGAGCATGCATTACATCGGCATGGCCGCCATGCGTTTACCTGCCACATGCCAGTTTAATTCCTTTCTCGTCGTTCTCTCTGTCGCGTTCGCGGTCTTGATTTCTCTCGTTGCGCTGTGGATTACCTTTCACTTCCGGGATGAGAAACTGGGGATGGGTTGGGAAAAGTTGGCCGGAGCCGTCGTGATGGGTGCCGCGATCCCCGTCATGCATTACGTCGGAATGGCCGCCGCCAGTTTCACCTCGTCCGGCATGCCGGTGGACCTATCTCATGCGGTAAGCATCTCCACGCTTGGCACCGCCGGAATTTCCACCGTCACCTTTATCGTACTCGGGCTAGCCCTGCTTACGTCCTCGATTGATAAGAGATTCGCTGCCCGGACCTTGGAAGTGCAGGAAGAGAAGCTGCAACAGAGCGAGGCGTATTTATCGGAAGCACAGCGATTAAGCCACACAGGCAGTTTTGGATGGAGAGTTTCCACCGGCGAGGTCATCTGGTCAGAAGAATCTTTTCGAATTTTCCAATACGACCGAACGACAAAGCCGACCGTGGAACTTATTCTCAAACGGGTTCACCCAGAAGACGCGGCGCAGGTGAAACAGACAATCGAGTGCGCAGCGCGGGATGGGAAGGATTTTGACCACGAATATCGTTTGGTGATGCCGAATAGTTCCGTCAAACATGTCCACGTTGTGGCTCATGCCTTATGTGGCGAATCGGGAAGCATCGAGTTTGTTGGAGCGGTGATGGACGTCACAGGACGCAGACGGGCCGAAGAAGCGCTGCGTCAGGCGCAGGCGGATCTCGCGCACGTAAGCCGGGTGACCACGATGGGAGAGCTGACCGCCTCCTTGGCGCATGAAGTGAATCAACCGATCGCCGCGGCTGTCACCAACGCCAACACCTGCTTGCGCTGGCTCACGCGTGATCACCCAAACATCGAAGAGGCGCGCGCGGCTGCCATGAGAATCGTGAAAGACGGAACCCGTGCAGCGGAAATCATAAGCCGGGTCCGCCTACTCTTCAAGAAGAGCACTCCGGAACGAGAGTTGGTGAATGTAAACGAAATCATTCGAGAGATGATCGTCCTTCTGCGTGGCGAGGCAGCACGATACTCCATATCATTCCGGACGGAGCTCGCGGTAGATCTCCCTCAGGTCATGGGAGATCGCGTGCAATTGCAGCAGGTTTTCATGAATCTCATGCTCAATGGCATCGATGCCATGAAGGAGGTCAACGCTGGAGGCGAACTTACGATCAAGTCGCTGCAAACCGAGAATGGTCAACTGCTGATCTCGGTCAGCGATACCGGCGTGGGGCTGCCCGCGCAGCAGACGGACCAGATCTTCAATGCTTTCTTTACCACGAAGCTTCAGGGGATCGGTATGGGCTTGTCCATCAGCCGCTCCATTGTTGAATCGCATGGCGGCCAGTTGTGGGCTACCGACAACCCTCCGCGCGGCGCAAGTTTTTACGTTACTCTACCAATCAAAGTCGAGGTCGGTGAATGACGCCCGCTGGCTCTCCCACGGTGTTCGTCATTGATGACGATGCAGCGATTCGTGCGGCAATCCAAGGCCTGTTGAAATCGGTTGGCTTGCGATCCGAGACTTTTGGGACGGGACAAGAGTTCCTACGTAGCAAGCGACCGGATGCACCAAGTTGTCTCGTTCTGGATGTGAGACTTCCTGGAATCAACGGTCTGGATTTTCAGCGCGAGTTGGCTGAAGCAGGCGTGCGGATTCCCATTATCTTCATCACAGGTCATGGAGACATTCCGATGACGGTGAGGGCGATGAAATCCGGGGCGGTGGAATTCCTGACCAAGCCGTTCCGGGACCAGGACTTGCTAGACGCGATTCATCAAGCCTTAGATCGCGACCGGGTGACACGCGAACAGCGACATAACCTTGCTGAGTTGCGAAAGTGCTACGAGTCGTTGACGGCACGCGAGCGCGAGGTCATGGGCCTGGTGGTTTCGGGTATGCTCAACAAACAAATAGCTTCCGAGCTCGGAACCAGTGAAATCACTGTCAAGATCCATCGCGGGCATGTGATGCGGAAAATGGAAGCTGAGTCGTTCGCGGAGCTCGTCAGAATGGCAGAGAAACTCGAGCTCCCGCTCCGCAAGTAGCAGCTCAAAGCTGTCGCAAATATCGTCCCGAAGCTTGTTCGCATTTCATCCAGAGACGGTATTAGGCCCTCATACCAACGTATAATTGCGCCGCTCGCCGCCACGCCGTAATCTCCTCACATGATTACCAACGGTAAGACCAAACTAGTTGCGATCGTCGACGACGATGATTCGATGCGCAGCGCGCTGGACGGCCTGCTGAAAGCGGTCGGATTCCCAGCGCGAGCGTTTGCTTCGGCTGAGGAGTTCCTAAAATCCGGCGATCAACACCAAACTTCGTGCCTGATAGCGGATATCCGTATGCCCGGAATGTCGGGTTTGGAATTGCAGGCTCAACTGAACGCTGAGCGGTGCAGAATTCCGATCATCTTCATTACCGCGCATGGCGACGCAAAGATGCGAATGCAGGCGTTGAGAGCCGGCGCGGTGGAGTTCCTGTCAAAGCCGTTCGATGAAGAAGTCTTGCTCGAAAGCGTGCGAGCAGCTCTGGAGAACTGATCCCAACAACGCAACAGTGCACCCAAGTGCGCAGGGGGTCCCTCAATGGCAGCTTATCCGAAGGTTTTCGAAAGATCGGGATTCGGTGACCAGGACCGAAGTCAACGCAGATTCGAACAGATTGTAGGCAACAGCCCGACCCTGGAATCGGTGTTCGCGCACGTCGAACAGGTGGCGCCAACCGACTCCACTGTGTTGATCCAGGGAGAGACCGGCACCGGCAAAGAGCTGATTGCTCGCGCGGTTCACAACATCAGTTCGCGATGCGGCCGCCCATTCGTAAGGCTAAATTGTGCAGCAATACCCTTTGATTTGCTGGAGAGCGAACTTTTTGGTCATGAGAAAGGCGCGTTTACCGGAGCGATTGCACAAAAGATAGGCCGCTTCGAGCTCGCCGATAAGGGAACGCTGTTTCTAGACGAAATAGGCGACATCCCCCCCGCACTGCAACCCAAATTGCTTCGTGTTTTACAGGAACAGGAGTTCGAACGCCTAGGCAGCACTCGGACTCTCCAAGTGGACGTTCGCCTTGTGGCTGCGACCAACCGAGATTTGGCGAATATGGTGAAGCAGGGGCAATTTCGCAGCGACCTCTACTATCGTCTCAACGTGTTCCCCATCGTGCTGCCGCCATTGCGGGCGCGGAGCGAAGACATTCCAGCCCTGGTGGCGCATTTTGTCGAGATATATGGCCGGCGGATGGGTAAGCAAATCGAGCACATTCCTCCCGAAACCATGTACGCACTCAGTTCATACTCGTGGCCCGGGAATATCCGTGAGCTGCAGAACTTCATTGAGCGGAGCGTCATTCTAAGTGCGGGGAGCGAACTTCGCGCTCCTATCGCGGAACTGAAGGACTCCTCTGAGGCAGAATCGCTCGAAGCAATTACGTTGGAAGAAGCGGAACGCGATCATATCCGAAAGACGCTAGAGTACACGAAGTGGGTCGTCGCGGGCCCCAATGGTGCTGCAGCGCGCCTCGGAATGAAGCGGTCGACACTTTACTTCCGCATGCGAAAACTTGGCATTTCACGCTCCGATCAGGATCCTGTCCCCGCATGACCGGAGTGGCAATGATGCGGGGCGCCATACTGCAAATCGAATGACTCAGTCCGTGCATCAGCCGACAGACGCACGGGCGGAATAACAATGTGAAGGCGACGAGCACCGCGGATGTCACCCCATTAAGCACTCGCCGCTGACCTGGTCTACCTGCCTATGATGGTCGGCTCATGACGAATAACGCCCGAAACGCCTGTTGCATCGAACGACCTTCGCAACCGTCGTGTCGTTGGACTGAGACTAACAAGACGTGGATGCAAGTCAAACCGTAACAGATACAAACAAAAAGTAATTTTGCTCAGACTGTCGGCGTTCGGACATGTCGTCCAGCAGGTCGGCATCCAGCATCGCTTCATCATAGGTTGTCATCCTCTATTTTCCGTCACTTACGAGCTAAACACGTTTGGCACGGTTGTTGCCTATTTCAGTTACGTCGCTTGAGGCACCGAAGCTTTCACGGCGACAGAAACGAGGAGAAATCATCATGTTTATTGAACCAATCGAAATGGCTCACGCGAGCCACAATGGGGCACGAGGGCGTCAATTGTTGCTGTCCCTAGTTGCTTTGTTTTTTGCTGTCACGATTTACCCGAGCAAAGCGCACGCGCAGATCGTTGGGGAACTTGAAGTAAACATCCCATTTCAGTTTCACGCAGGGGATGCCAAGCTCCCGGCGGGCAAGTATTTCATCCACGTGCTTGAGAATTCCGATCTGAAGTTCATGGAGATCGCGAGCGCGGATGGTTCCGCTTCCGCTCTCTTTGGAGTCCACAACGCAGAGGCCAATTCCGCTCCGGCCAAGAGCGAACTAATCTTCAACAAATACGGAAATCGTTATTTTCTCGCAAACGTGTTTCAAGAGGGCAACCCAGACGGCAGCACCGTCGACGAGTCGCACTACGAAAAGACGGTCAGTGAAGCGGCTATCGAGGCCCAGGCACACGTGCCGGCGTTCCGCCGCTGGCAACATGAAAACTAACTGCCCTCTGGAACAGCGACTCAGTGGGTGCGATTGGGCCACTTTCGCGCCCGAGTACCCGAGAACTCAAAATTCGAATTAGAGGAGGAAATATGAAAGTGCAAAAAGTTGGAGTGGTTTTGATGGGAATGATGCTTCTGTTCGCGGGGAAGTTATCGGCAGGGCAGGTGAAGACCGATTACGACCGCAGCGCAAACTTCGCCCAATATAAAACCTACTCGTGGGAACAGGTTAAGACGAAGGATCCCCTGGATGTCGATCGAATCAAGAGCGCTGTCAACGCCGCCCTGGCGGCAAAAGGCTGGACTCAAGTGGATTCGGGCGGCGACATTTCGGTCATGGCCATGGAGATCACACACAATCAGCAGACCTTGAACACTTATTACGATGGGTTTGGGGGAGGCTGGCGCTGGAGGGGCTTTGGAGGCCTGGGAGAGGCAACCACTACAACCGAAACGTACAAAGTAGGTACTTTGATTGTCGATCTGTTCGACGCCAAGACGAAAGAGCTGGTATGGAGGGGCAGCTCGAGCGACACGCTGTCCAACAACTCCAGCAAGAACATCCAGAATATGAATAAGGACGTGGAGAAAATGTTCAAGAACTTCCCTCCAGGTTCTTCAAAGAAGTAGCCGAGGCTGACATGACTCGTTACCTGAACTACGCCATTAGCCTGGGACTCATTGCGACAGCCATGCCTCTGTGTGCGGCCAGTCGGCCGCACGCAGAGACGGGGAACCAAAATGCGATGGTTTGGACGAATGACGATCTCGAAACACTCCACAGCCGCGGCCTGATTTCCGTTGTCGGTCGAATCGAAGAGGGAAGCCCAAAGCAGGCACCGGCGCCTCGACCGTACGTGAGAATCCAGAATCCGGAGTGGTACGCGGCGCAGGCAGCGAAGCTGCACGCTGAACTTGAACGAAGACAAACTCAGCTCAGCGAATACCGGCAGGCCATCGACGACGTAAGAAGTCTGAGGGAGACAGCGGGCGGCATCAATCTCGATGAAGGCGATTTAGCCCTTACTCCTGAAGAAGGGATTGAGATCCTGGAGAGGCACGTGGACGAAGTTCAAACGGAGATCAACGAACTGGAAGACTTGGCCCGCCGCCACGACATCCCCCCGGGCACGTTGCGCGGCCAATGAGGTGTCTGAGTGCCATCGACAAGGCTTGAGAAGGAGAATTTGCCATGAACATGAAATTAATCAAACAGGTTTTAGCCGGTCTTACGTGCCTCTTGCTAGTGCAATTCACAGCGCAAAGCAGCTCTTACGATTTGAAGGCCCAGTCTAACGAACAGTCGCCAACTCCAGCCGCGCAACAGTCTCCTCAAGAGTTGCAGCAGCTGGTGGCGCCAATCGCTTTGTACCCGGATGCACTCGTTGCGCAGATCCTGGCCGCTTCCACTTATCCAACTGAGATTGTCGAGGCGGATCGCTGGATGCAGAGCCATTCAGGCCTCAAGGGTGAAGAGCTAGCAGGAGAAGTCGACAAGCAGCCATGGGACCCAAGCATAAAGGCTCTCACACAATTCCCTTCAGTTCTTGCAAATATGGACAAGAACCTCTCCTGGACTTCCTCGCTCGGCGACGCATATGCCAACCAGCAGCAGGACGTTATGGATGCCGTCCAAACGATGCGCCAGCAGGCTCGGAAAGCCGGCCAACTGAATAGCAACGAACAGGAGAAGGTAACGACTCAGGGCAACACGATTGTCATCGAACCGGCCAATCCGGATGTAGTGTACGTCCCTGCGTATGATCCTTGGCTCGTGTACGGTTATCCCATCGTCGCTTACCCAGGGTGGTATCCGGCGCCCGGAATCTTTTATGGCGGTCCGGGACTCTACTTCGGCGCTGGATTTGGAATCGGCTTCTTCGGAGGATTCGGGTGGGGCTGGCACCACTGGGATAGCGACTGGCACCACCATACTGTGATCTACAATCACAACACCTATATCTCCCACAGCCGGACGATCATTAATCGCAACAATTTCAATCACGACCACGGAAATTTCAACCACGGCAACTCGTTTCACGGAAGCGGCCCCAGGGATTCAGGATTTCACGGGCCTTCGACGCCTCACGCTCAGCCCGGAACGCACTCCGGCGCCTTCAGTGGCTTCGATCACGGCGGGAATGTCCGAGGCTTTTCCGCACGCGGGCAATCCAGCTTTGGAGGTGGTTTCCATGGTGGCGGCGGCTTCCATGGCGGTGGCGGGCACAGGTGATCGCATGCACCGTGTATGTGGTTCTTCGAAAATTCGGAAATGGAGGAAGTTACCATGTGGCGAAACATTTCGGTATTAGCGCAGCTTGAACGGCAGAACTTTGGTCGATTTGCGGCGTTCGTTCTAGTGGCACTCTCTCTAGCATCTTCGTCAGTGCCAGCCTTCGCCAGGCAGCCGGACCAACAAACCTTTGCTTCAGTCGAAGAAGCCGGCCGCGCCCTCTTTACTGCAATGCAGGCCCCCGATGACCGCGCTCTCCTCGGCATCTTCGGACCCGCTGGAAACGATATCGTCTCGTCGGGCGACCCAATTGAAGACCTCGATGCTCGCACAGGCTTCACGACCAAATATGAGGAGATGCATCGCTTCGTGACCGAGCCGAACGGAACTGTAAGCCTGGTTGTCGGAGCGGAGAACTGGCCGTTTCCGATCCCTCTGGTTAGCAAAGAAGGAATCTGGTATTTCGATACCGCGGCAGGCAAGGACGAAATCTTGTTTCGCCGTATCGGCAAGAACGAACTGTCGGCGATTCAGGCCTGCAGCGATCTTGTGGATGCCCAGAAGCAATACTATCTCAGAGCGCCCTACGGCTTCGCCGATCAATACGCGCAGAAGCTGGTCAGCGCTGCGGGAAAACACAACGGTTTATATTGGCAGGAAACGGGCGATCAATTCGATAGTCCGATCAACCCCCTGATCGCTTACGCGCGCCAAAATCGTCCACCGGACGAAGTTGGCGCCCATGATCCATTCAATGGGTATTTGTTCCGAATTCTCACGAGCCAAGGGCCTCATGCGCCGGGCGGCGCGAAAAACTATGTCGTGAACGGAAAGATGACCGCAGGATTCGCCTTCGTTGCATATCCTGCGGAGTACCGTTCCTCGGGCGTGATGACTTTCATCGTCAACAAATCGGGCGTCGTCTTCGAAAAGGACCTTGGTCCTAACACGACGAGGATTGCGGAAGCGATGACCGCCTATGACCCGGATTCCACCTGGCACAAAGCCGAATGACGACGCAGTGAGTCACGTTGCAGGCAAGCTCAAGGCCACAGTATTGCTGGAGGACAACTCTCATGCCGTTGACAGAAAGGCTGTCTTGGCCAAAGAGATTGCTGATCAAGAGAATTCCTTTCCCGGCCGGGATCATACTTCTCAGCCTGCCCTGCATTTTGACAGCCCAAGAACCAAAGGGGGCCCCCGAGGCGAGTCCCAGCGATTCGCAACTTATTTCCGCAGATAACGACCAAAATGAAAATTCCTTGGGACTCGACGCCAGCGCAGGGACATCGAACCAGCCGATTGAGGCACCGACCAGCAGCGATAACGGCTGGGTGCATAAGTGGTTCCGCAAAGTGGATGAGGCCCGAGCGAGCCAGCCCCATTTTGTTTCGCCCATCGTTACGACTCACGTTATGTTGGTTCAACAGTACCGCTACGACATGTCTTGGCAGCAAGATCCGTCGGGTGGCACTTCAACCTCTAACTATGGTGTCTCAAAAGGTCTTGAAATCATTCCCACAACCCGATTAGAAGTCGGCATCTTCCCGCCTAACTATTTGGTGCACCAATCTGCTCTGCCAGATGGCTTTGGTGATCTTTCGTTCCAGGTAAAGTTCCGGGCGTTTTCAGCGCCGGAAGGCCGCGGTGATTACTTCATAGGATTCTTTCTTGGCGGGTCATTGCCGACAGGATCCAGACCAAATGGCGTCGGGCACACAGTCCTTTCGCCCACACTCGCAGCCGCGAAAGGCATTGGGCACTGGGACATTCAGACCACCATAGGCGCAAACCTTCCCGCCAGCGGCGCCAACCTTCTGGGCCGCGCCATCGTTTTCAATACGGCGGTCGATTACAAATTAAAGGGCAAAGTTTGGCCAATGCTTGAGCAGAATTCGAGCTTCTGGTCAGGCGGCGTCCTGGATGGAAAGAAACAAGTCTTCTTGACGCCTGGACTTGTCTTGGGCTCTTTTCAAATCGCGGAAAGACTTCGCTTCGGCATAGGCGGCGGTGTGCAGATTGCGGTGACCGAATTTCATCAGTACAACCACCGCTGGGTTCTCTCGCTGCGCTTTCCGTTCTAAAACGAGTGCGCGAGGGTTAAATAAAAACTCCTGAATATGGGGCATAGAGATGAACTCAAAGAGAAAAGAATTTTTCAGGTCGCCTGAATGGCGGCGAACAATGCGCTTAATCCGATCCGTTGCAACGATAATAATGGCCTCTATATGTATTCTGGCCATAACCGACCTGGGCAAGAACACACGCGCGGACAACCCTGAAACCCCGCTCGGAAAACCACGCAATTCCCTTGTCCGCGCCCGTTTCGGGCGAGGCAAAGTCTCCAGCAACATCGGCGGCGAGATGCCTCCCTCCTTCGATAAGGATGTGGCAACGGTCGTTGTGGAGATCGATAGGATTGAGGCCGACACGCTTCGGCAGTTGAACCGGACAACGTTAGATCGAGAAGGGCAAGTCCGCACGCTGGGAAAACTTCTGCTCTTTGATAAGCATCTTTCGGTGAACCAGAACGAGGCTTGCAGTTTCTGCCACATGCCAGAGACGGGATTCACTGGCCCGATTGAATCTTTAAATCTAAGCACCGTTTCGTACCCGGGATCGGTGAGAACACGATTCAGCCAGCGAAAGCCGCAAAGTTACATGTACGCCACATTTGCACCCGTGCTTCACTACAACATGCTGCAAGGCGACTTCGTCGGAGGGAATTTCTGGGACATGCGCGCGAGCGGTTACCGCTTACAAAATCCAAGCGCGGAGCAGGCGCAAGGACCGCCGACGAACCCTGTCGAAATGGGTCTGCCAGACTCGGCCTGTCTTGCTTACCGCCTCTCCGAGGCTCCTTATCGCAAATTATTTGAGGCGGTGTGGGGCGCCGATTCCTTTGCCATTCAATGGCCAAAGGATGTCGAAAGCATCTGCGCTACACCTGGCCCCCCGGCCGAAGATGATCTATACCCGGTCCATCTCAGCATGGCGGACCGGCAACGCGCTGACCACGTATATGACGGCTTCGGACTGGCGGCTGCCGCCTACGAAGCTTCGCCGGAAGTGAGTCCGTTCACTTCGAAGTATGACTACGTGCAGGCAGGAAAGGCGCAGTTTACGCCACAGGAAGAAAGCGGGTATGCGTTGTTCCGCGGCAAGGCAGGATGTAACCAGTGTCACCGCGACGGCGGACCTGGCGAAGAACCGCTATTCACGGATTTTACCGCCAGCAATCTGGGCGTACCCAGAAATCCGGCCGTACAATTTTATTTTGAGGCTAAGCCCGACGAGCACGGGTACAGTCCAAACACAGCAGGCTTAGGCTATGTTGACATGGGTGTGGGATTTTTCCTGCGCAAGCTGAAGAGCTTGAGCGGTCAGCTGAATCCGGATTCGCATTGGATCGAATTGGCTCCAAAGTTTGACGCCAAGTTCCAAGTACCCACCTTACGCAACGTCGACATGCGCCCCAGCCCCGACTTCGTGAAGGCCTACATGCACAACGGCTACTTTAAAAGCTTGAAAGAAGTCGTGCATTTCTACAACACGCGCGACGTTCTGCCCACATGCAAGGCAGGAGATCCTGGGGAAAAGGTCACATGCTGGCCGCCACCCGAAGATCCAACCAACCTCAACAAGAAACAACTCGGTGATCTTAAACTAACAGACCAGGAAGAGGACGATCTGGTTGCTTTCTTAAGAACCTTGACTGACGACTATAAGCCCTCTAGCCCCGAAACCACGAAGTAGGCGTTCTGAGTCCATCAAAGTGACATCCTGTCGGTGTGCTGACAACCGTTCAATTCGTTGGACTCCTCACACCCAAGCCTGCCTGTTCACTTTCGAACTGTGCTCCGTAAGCTGCACGTGTTTGCAATAGCTTACGGAGACTCTCACTCGTGCTCGACGATGGCAGTCAAGCTGCATTAGGTCGAGTGCGGCAAAAAGGAGGATGATCAATGAAATACAGAAAGCTAGGCAATACGGGACTTATCGTGAGCGAGGTGGCTCTTGGCACGATGCAGTTCGGCGGCAGGATGAACATGGGCAATCTTGGTCAGGAAGACACAACGCGGATGGTGAAGGCAGCCCTGCGTAGGGGAATCAACTTCATCGACACGGCGGACGTCTACAGCCTTGGAGAGAGCGAAACCCTGGTCGGCAATGCCTTGAAGGGCGTCAGGCAGGAAATTGTTCTGGCTACTAAAGTCCGGCTCCCGATGAGTGAGAAGAATTTCAACCGCAGCGGCGCGACTCGCGTAAACATCCTGCGCGAGGTCGAGGGCAGTCTCCAACGCCTGCAGACCGATTACATCGATCTTTACCAGGTGCATGGATGGGACAGCAACACGCCGCTCGAGGAAACGCTTCGGACGCTCGACGATGTTGTGCGCCAAGGAAAGGTGCGCTACATCGGGCTTTCCAACTTAATGTCATGGCAGGCGGCAACCGCGATCATGCTGCAGGAGCGGCTAAGGTTGGAAAAATACGTGACGGCGCAGATGTACTACAGCCTCGTCGGCCGGGGCCTCGAATACGAATTCCAATCGTTCGCCGAGTACCATAACATCGGCATCCTTGTTTGGAGCCCACTTGCGGGTGGCTTTCTCACAGGAAAGTATAGCCGAGATAATCCTGCTCCTGCCGGCACACGATTTGCGGAAGCGGGCTCGTTCGTGCCGTTCGACAGAGAGATGGGCTACCGCGTGGTGGAAGCGCTGAAGCAGGTGGCTAGCCGGCACGGCACAAGCCCGGCACGCGTGGCGCTTTCATGGGTGCTGGGACGGCCGGCGGTCAGCGGCGTGATCATCGCTGCCCGGAAGATCGAGCAACTGGAAGATAACATTTGTGCTGTAGACCTGCGGCTCTCGGACGAAGACGTTCAGACCCTAGACGCTGCATCGGATCCGGGCATTCCATACCCGACGTGGATGGTCCTTCAACTCGACGCCGCGGAAGACCCGCGCCCGAAGGTCCTGCACCCGGAACGCTATGCAAACGGAGGTCCCTGGAAGGACCTCCGCCGGGACTCGCTCATAGGGACTACGGTTCGAGAGTCTAACGAACCTACGTCATTTTGACACCCGACCACATGCCGACACACGCGCCGCCAATCGTTTCGTGAGAATGCATGCTGCCGCGCTGTCGGAGTTCAAATCTCCACGCCCCGACCAAATCATTCCCACTCGGTGAGTTCCACACGGAGCGTGGCCTCAAACTGTCCGCTTCGACCGGGATCGGGCCGAGGCCCAATCCGAGCAACTTTTGATGTGCTGCCCCCATCGCCAGAATTTTTGGGCGATGGGAACATTTGTGCGCAACTTGGGCGCAAAATCTGGGGTGAACCCCTTTCGTGGCACAAATTTTAGGGCACAGCTTCCGTTTTTGTAAGAGTGTTCTTGCATCTTCTAGCAGGAGAAGGGGTCTGGGGAAGGGGACGGCATTTGAGTCCCCGTCCCCA